>Ga0272442_10001225_pt1 | contig 39467 bp, 17 predicted proteins | sample SSMForm2O_FD_200262 | JGI IMG/M metagenome (GOLD analysis project Ga0272442, IMG submission 200262) | Marine sediment archaeal communities from Little Sippewissett salt marsh, Falmouth, MA, United States - SSM-Form-2O | ecosystem: Environmental > Aquatic > Marine > Wetlands > Sediment ... | reverse complement strand
ACTTGGTGGTGCCGGAGAAGATGAGGGACCATTGATTGCTAATGTGTCAATGGGTAATTACATCTCAGTACCAGGGGTAAAGATTTCGGATCAAATGTTACTGGTAATGACCAAGGAAAGAGAAAATATTTATAACTGGCCGGCAAATGCAATCCTGGGGATATCATTTTTTGATTCTATTGTAGAAATCGATTTTGAACAGGAGGTGATTAACCTATATAATCCTTCTTATTTTGATAAGTCAGGTTATGAAGAAGAGATCAGGATAAAAAGCTTTTCCTCGGGAATCCCGGTTATAGAGGTTGATATTTCGATAAATCAAGAAAAGGAATATCCCATAGATCTTATTGTTGATACCGGGTGTGAAGTTCCATTTCTTTATTCTTTTACTTCCAAGGACATCCTGCTACCAGAGAAAATTCATTTAACAGAAAGCAGAATCCTAGCTGAAGGAATGGCAGGTGAAATGACCGGAGTAATGGGACGAATTTCTAGCTTAAGACTAGGTGAATATGATTTCGAGAAAGTTATCACTATCTATCCAGATCAGAAATCCTGGGAAAAAGCCACTGTTCTCGGTCAGGACGGTATAATGGGATTATCGGTATTATCTCAGTTCAATGTGGTTTTTGATTATGCAGGCAACAGGATTTTGTTGAAACCAAATGCTAATTTCGGTTCTCCTTTTGAGTTTGAGAACCTGGGAATCGTGAGTCAGTTCGACCAGGATAAAAATGTTGAAATAGTGGATGTTTTCTTGGATTCACCAGCCTATAAAGCTGGACTGTTGAGTGGGGACATCATCCGGAAAATTGACGGCAGAAAAGTATCCGAGATAAGTTACGAAGAGCTGATCGATATTATAAAACAGGAAAATGTTACTATTGATCTAATCCTGATCAGAGATGAAGAAATTATTAACAAAACTGTAAAACTACTGAAGTTTATTTAAGGATTTTACCTGATGTTAAAAAATTATTTGATTGTTGCAATAAGGAATATATTTCGTGAAAAAGCGTATTCCATCCTCAATGTACTTGGTCTCGCTATCGGAATTGCCTGTAGTTTCTTGATCATGCTATATATTGAAGCTGAATTTTCCTACGACAAATTCTATCCCAACGCTAACAGAATTTATCGCCTGTGTATTACTAATAATATTGGGGGTAGGATTTATACCTACTGCAACGGCCCGCGTCCCACTTCTCCTAAAATGAAGGAAATCTATCCTCAGGTGTTAGAATCAACCCGGGCGTGTGGATTAAATGGATTGTATACGCATAAGACAAATATAGAATATGAAAGGCAAAATTTCATTTCGGAAAAGGCATTTGCTGTAGATTCCACTTTTTTTAAAGTTTTTCAGACCGACTTTGTGCAGGGGAACTCTGAAGATGCCTTGAAACGTCCTGATGGTGTAGTACTTACCGAATCTTTTGCCAGGACTATCTTCGGTGAAGAAGATCCGATAGGAAAAACCTTGGTTCTGGATCAGTTTTCAAATCGTACAGTTACTGGAGTTGTAAAGGATTTGCCCGGAAGAACTCATTTTGAGTATGAACTCCTGGTTCCTTGGTCTGCTGCTTACCGCAGAGGTGAAGAGAATACCTGGTATGGCTGGCATACATATCATTATTTGCTCCTTACCGAAAATTCAATACCGGATGAACTGCAGAAGGAATTCCCAGATTTTTACCAGGAGTACATGACCGAAACCTACAACAGAATAAATGGTAAAGCTGAATTATTCCTTCAACCCCTTCTTGATATTCATCTATATTCTAATTATGTCTGGGAGATGTATTCCAATGGTGATATCAACAATATCTATATTTTTGGGATTGTGGGGATTTTTCTGCTTCTTATTGCCTGTATTAATTACGTAAACCTGGCTACAGCCCGATCTTTTCGTCGTAAACGGGAAGTGGGCATGCGTAAGATTTTCGGTTCCCAGAGATCAGCTTTGATCTGCCAGTTCCTGTTGGAATCACTGATCCTCTCGCTGATCGCTGCATTTATTGCTTTCTGGTTGGTTGAACTGACTCTGCCTGTATTCAATTCCATAACTACGTTGAACTTAAGTAATGCTCTTCTGTCCAATCCGATATATGTTTTTATCCTGATTTTGTTGGGCTTGTTAGTAGGATTACTTGCAGGCATCTATCCAGCATTCTTCCTTACTGGTTTGAATCCTGTCCATACCCTCAAAACGATAACTTTTAATACCAAGAAAGGTGTCTCCTTGCGAAAGATTCTTATAATTACGCAGTTTATGATCTCAGCTGCCCTCATTATCTGTACACTTGTGGTTATTAAACAACTGCATTTCGCCAAGAACAAAAAGCTGGGATTCAAAAAAGATAATATCATGGTGGTTGCAGTTCAGGATACATTGATGAACAGACATATAAACCAGTTTAAGGAAGAATTAACCAATTACTCTGAGATCAAATCTGCAGCAACTTCTTATGATGTTCCCGGAGAAACACTCAATCGTTTCCCGGCACGGCTGGAAAGCACCGAAGGTACTTTCGATCAGATGAGCTGTCAGTTCATGCAGATAGACTATGATTTCATCAAGACCCTGGAAATGAAGATAACAAAGGGCAGGAATTTTGAACGGGATCGCGAGAACTATTGGTTAGATGGTTTGCTGGTCAATGAAGCACTGGTCAATAAAATGGGTTGGGAAGAACCAATCGGGAAAAGATTCCTGGCTTTTGAAGACAGCCTGGGTAATCCGAACTATATTGAGATTATAGGTGTGGTGGAGGATTTTCATCCCAACACCGTTAGGCAGCAGATTCATCCTATCCTGATCTTCCTGATCCCCGACGATGGTATAGGATACTATCCCTCCCGTAAAAGTCTTTTCGTCAATATCAGCAATGAGAATATTCTCCAGACCGTTGATTATGTTAAGTCAAAATGGCGGGAATATTCCCCCGATTCCGCTCTAAGATTCTTTTTCCTGGATGATCAGCTTGACCGACTTTATCAGCAGGAAGAAAGGATCATAATCCTTTTCGGATATTTCAGCATGATAACGATTTTCATTGCCTGTCTGGGACTGTTGGGACTTGCAACGTTTATGGCGGAACAGCGAAGACGGGAAATTGCTGTCAGAAAGGTGCTTGGGTCAACATCTTTCCAACTTGTCGGACTGCTTTCAAAAGATTTCATTACCTTGATCGCTTTCGCAAATCTGATTGCCTGGCCCATTGCTTATCTCGCCATGAGAAGCTGGCTGCAGAATTTTGCTTACAGGACCACGGTCAATATCTGGTATTTTCTTCTTACTGCCGGGATATCGGTTATCATAGCTTTGGTTTCGGTGAGTTTTCAAACCATCAAAGCAGCAAACACTAACCCAGCAGAAGCGCTACAATATGAATAGGAGTTAATGAATGCTAAAGAATTACCTGGTGACAACCTTGCGGAATCTGATGAAACATAAGGGATTTTCTTTCATCAATATAATGGGATTGGCCCTGGCGTTCCTGGTTTGTATATTGATCTTTCTCTGGTGCAGATATGAACTGAGTTTTGATAAAAACAACCAGAATTACCGCTGGATCTACCGAGTAAACACAGAATTCCATCTAAGTAATGAGACAGAAAGATACACATCCTGCCCGGAGCCAGCTGGACCAACCCTGGTGGAAGAATTTCCGGAAATTACCCACACAGCCCGGTTATACGGAACCTCAGGCTTGATGATACATAACGACATGAAATTTAACGAGTCAAACGTTGTTTTTACCGATCCCGAATTTTTTGATCTTTTCCCGGTTGAAACAATCAGGGGAGACAGATCAGAATTTTTAAAAGATCCTTATTCCATGGTGATAACACAGTCCATGGGGGAGAAATATTTTGGAAATGAAAATCCTGTAGGAAAGGTTATAACTCGCAATGGAAGGTGGAATTACACAATATCCGGTGTTATAGCTGATTTCCCGGAAAACACCAGTTACCAATATGACTTTTTCCTTTCCATAAATCTGTTCTATGAACTGGAAGTGGATTTTGTGGGAAGCTGGGGTAACATCAGCGGACAAACCCTGATCATGACAATGCCCGGTATCGATCCGGATGAGCTCAACGAAAAGGTGTGGAATGTAGCAAACGAACACAGTCCGGAAGCGAAAGTGTGTAACCTCTGGCTTCAACCTCTGAGCAAGATACACCTACATGATCTCGAAGGCGGTGGACCGATCCAGTATGTCTATATTTTTGCTGCTATCGGTCTCATTGTCCTTCTGATCGCCTGTATAAATTTCATGAACCTTTCAACTGCCCATTCCTCTCTAAGAGCAAGGGAAGTGGGTATGAGAAAGATTTCGGGAGCCGGGAAACAACAGATAGTCAGACAGTTCTTTGGCGAGTCCATATTGATATCCCTACTGGCAATGATCCTTGCCGTCATTGTGTTGGAACTGCTAATTAACAGTTTTGAAGAATTTGCCCGGATCACGGTAGATTTCAGCTGGCAGCAGGACTACATCCTGATTCCGGTGATATTCCTGGTTGTGATTTTCACCGGGATCCTGGCTGGTAGTTATCCTGCCCTGTTCATATCTTCCTATCATCCTGTTGATGTTATAAAAGGAATGAATGAACGAGGGAAAAAGGGTAGTGTATTTCGTCGGATTTTGGTTGTGTCCCAGTTTTCCCTTGCTATCATATTTATTATCTGTACCCTGATCGTCTACAAGCAGCTTTCTTTTCTTAACAAACGTGATTTGGGATTCAATAAGGATAATATCATTTATATGAGGATACGGGGTGAACTGAATGAAAAATACCTCGAGTTCAAACAGCAATTACTCAAGAATCCTGGTATCGTTAGTGTTACCAGATCTTCATCCACTCTAGCTGAATACGGTCTGGTTGCCAGTTCTCTGGACTGGGAAGGAAGGGCGGAAGAAGACGATCCCATATTTTCATTTGAATGTGTCGATTATGATTATATCGAAACATTTCAACTGAAAATGTCGGCAGGAAGATCCTTCTCAGAAAACTTTAAAGAAGATCAAAATAACTATCTCCTTAACGAATCAGCAGTTAAAAGGATCGGATACAAAGATCCCATTGACAGGTATTTCAGTATGTGGGGAACTGAGGGCAGGATTATCGGAGTCGTAAAAGACTATAGCTTCAAGTCTGCTACCCAGGGAATTGATCCTATGTTCCTTACTTACATACCAGAGTATTTCAATTATATCTCTGTCAGGATCCTTCCGGGCAATATTGATAAGGTTCTGGATGATATGGAGAAAACCTGGAAAGAATTTGTTGATCTTTATCCATTTTCCTACCATTTTCTTGATGAAGATTTCGACAGGATGTACCAATTTGAAGCCAAAATGGGCACTTTGTTCCGGATATTCACTATCATGGCGGTTTTTATATCCTGTCTGGGTTTGCTGGGACTTACCTCATTCTCCGTTGAAAGGAGAAAAAAGGAAATAGGGATCAGAAAGGTTATGGGAGCTTCAGCGTTAGAGCTTTTGTTCATGATGATCCGTGATTTCACCAAATGGGTACTACTGGCGAATCTTATTGCCTGGCCTCTGGCTTGGTATGCCATGAAGAACTGGCTCCAAAATTATGCCTTCCAGGTCAGGATGTCTTATATAAGTTTTCTATATGCATCCTTATTAGCATTTTTTATAGCAGTATTTACCGTATTTTTCCATACCTATAAAGCCACAAGTGAAAATCCTGTTAATACATTAAAATACGAGTGAGGTTACACAATGTTCACCAAATACATCAAGCTTGCTTTCAGAAATCTGCTGAGGCAAAAGTTTTTCTCAGCCATCAACATCTCAGGATTCGCCATTGGTCTAGCAATATGTCTCATTATTACTTTCTATGTTCTGGATGATCTGTCCTATGACAGGTTCCATCAAGATCATCAGGACATATACAGAATTCTTACTAGGGATATATCAAAGACTGAGGAAGAACTTGTTTACGGCATAACTTCCGGTCCATTGGTCAAAGGTCTTAAGGATGGTATTCCAGAAGTAGTTGCTGCTACCAGAGTAACTCATTTTGGCAGATCACCCATTCGCAAGGCTGGATCTGAGCAGGATGAGGAAGAGGAATCACTACAGGTTAATACTTTGATAGCAGATTCCGATTTCTTCCAAGTTTTCAGTTTCAAAATACTTACCGGCAACAGGGATGAACCCTTGAATGCCCCTGACGGGATCTATCTCACCTCGGAAACTGCCGAGGAGTTATTCGGAGATGAAGATCCTATCGGGCAACCTCTTAATTTTCTGGAACTGGAAAACGCCTTTGTAGCAGGGATCGTGGATGTACCCCCTGCTAATTCCAGTATTCGATTTGATTGTCTGGTACCACTTCACCTCGAATGGAGTCCGATCTGGTGGGATTCCTGGACCAATGTTGCCTTGACAGGGTACTTGAAGCTTCAGCCCGGTTCACAGCAAGAAGTGGTTGAAGATAAAATAAACAACTATGCCCATGAAAGTGGATTTGCCAAGATCTGGCAACCCCAACTGCAGAGGCTTGCCGATATTCATCTGAATTCAGGATATTTGCGTTTCGATGTAATGAACTGGAGGAGAGGTGATCGCTCGGGTGTTTTAACGACCGCAATCATTGCTATTCTGATCCTTATGGTAGCCTCAATAAACTTCATTAACCTTTCCAGTGCCAGGGCTAATAAAAGGGCAAAGGAGGTTGGATTACGCAAGATAATCGGGAGTAAGCGCAGAGACCTGATAGTCCAGTTCCTCTGTGAATCTCTCATTATAACCTATCTTGCTGCCTTTCTATCAACATTTCTCTATGAGATCTCGCTGCCTCATATAAACAATTTCCTTCACCGTCGTACTGCCTTTACACTGTTTTCCGAACCAAAGATCATTCTGGTCTTCCTAGCTGCGATAACCCTGATCGGGATCCTTGCAGGAATTTATCCCGCTCTGATAATTTCCGGGTTTAAAAGTCTCTCGGTCCTGAAGGGTAATTTCTATTCCAGTAAAAAAGGTCTATTGGTAAGGAGGATACTGGTTGTTGGTCAATTTACTGTAGCGATTTCCCTTATCTCAGCAGTAATGGTAGTACAGCAACAGATCGGTTACCTGAGCAGGATAGATCTGGGCTATGATCGGGAAAATGTTATCGAGATCAGTGGAATTGAGGAAGATATACGGACCGCTTTCCGACAGAAGTTGTCCGAGATGCCAGAAGTAGAAGCGATCGGGACGATAAATTCCTATCCCGGGGGAACCCTGCAAAAATTCCAGGTTGTTCCAGAAGGATTTGAAACCGAACAGGGAGCAATGTTCGATCGTATCTTCATCGATGCCGGCTTACTATCTACCCTCAAGATAGAATTGCTTGCAGGACGTGATTTTTCACTGGATCTTGATAGAGAGGATGGAAACAGCGTGATAATCAATGAGACTGCTGCTGATTTTGCCGGTTGGGGAAATGAAGCTGTTGGCAGAACGATCAGGGTTCATCGCGAAGATGGAAGCGAAGACATCATGACTATAGTCGGAGTCGTAAATGACTTCAATTTTACCACTACCCGTCGCAAAGTTAATCCTATGTTCCTTGCCTATACAACCGAGGCATACGCATTTCTGGTAAGATTGAGAAATGATAGTATAGAAACGATCACAAAACTGGAGAAATTCTACGAAGAGATGGAACAGGAGAATCCCTTCAATTACCAATATTTCGACAGGATCTTTAATTACCAGTTTCGGGATGACCGAAATTTTGCTACCCAGATCACAGTCTTTTCAACCCTAGCCATTATCATTTCCTGTCTTGGTCTGCTGGGACTTTCTTCCTATATGACAGAGCAAAAGACCAAAGAGATCGGCATCAGGAAAGTGCTGGGGTCATCGGTATTCCAGATAATCAAACTTCTTTCCCTTGAATTCACTCGCTGGATTTTTATCGCGATCCTCATAGCTTTTCCGCTGACCTGGTATACAATGAATATCTGGCTCGGACAATTCATCTATCGTATGCAATTTCCGTTCTGGTTTTTTCCTGTATCGGGTTCAATAGTTATCTTTATCGCACTTGTAACTATAAGTTTTCAAACCATTCGAGCAGCTAATTATAATCCTGTAAATGCGTTGAAATACGAATAGCATGAAAGAAATACGAGAGATTATAAGTTTTTTAAAGCAAAATTACACAAACTTTAACGGGGTAAAATATGCTGAAACATTACCTGAAAATAGCGTTTAGAAACATCACAAAGAATAAAGGTTATACCTTTATTAATATATTTAGCCTGGGTCTGAGTTTAACAGTTTGTGTTTTGGTTGGTTTATATATCTATCAGAATTTTCACTATGACGAATTTCACGAGAGATTTGAACGGATATACCGTGTCACCCAGAAAGTAATTTTCCCGAGCTATGTTTTTCATTCGGCAGAAACACCCGGATTGTTTGCACCCACCTTAAAGAACAATTTCCCTGAATTTGAAAAGGTAACGAGGATCTATTTTTCTTCTAATGATCTGGTTAAATTCGGGGAAAATATGTTTTATGAAGATAATCTTATCTATGCTGACCCTGATTTTTTTGACATTTTTACTTACGAGAACATATTAGGAAATCCAGAGGAATTTCTGGAAAAAGAAAATAGTGTGATTATCACATCTAGGATAGCAAAGAAGTATTTTGGGAATGAAAATCCGCTTGGTAAAATATTATTGATCAATAACAAGTTAGAATTGGAAGTGGCTGGTATTATCGAAAATGTTCCGCTAAATTCTCATTTTTCCTTTGATATGGTTGGTACTTATAATTCTCTGTATGATACTTCGGTCGGGAATTATATCGAACAATGGGGAGCTACTTTCGGTTCATACACTTATGTACTTCTATATCCTGAAATAAGCAAAGAAGATTTCGAAAAAAAATTAACAGGTTATTTTGCAGATATTTTTTCGGGTCTTTCAGATGTAACCAGAGAAATAGTACTGCAGCCATTGAAAAGAATTCATCTTCATTCCCAGCTTAGTGATGAAATTCAACCAAACAGCTCTATAACACATATAATGATTATGACTTCGATCTCTTTATTCATCCTCATCCTTGCTTGCATTAATTTTACTAACCTAACTACAGCTCGAGCAATGAAAAGAGCCCGAGAAATCGGTGTTAAGAAAGTTTTTGGTGCTTTCAGAAATCAGTTGATCCGGCAGTTACTGGGAGAGTCGATCCTGCTTGCCTTTTTCTCCTTATTTTTTGCTTTTATTCTGATCGAGCTGCTGAAACCTGTTTTTATTGATTTGATTGGGACGAAACTGGAGTATAATTTATTCTGTAATATTCTATACATTGCAATTATATTGGGAGTGACGGTTCTAATGGGATTGATAGCTGGTATTTATCCTGCCTTTGTACTTACTGATTTCAAACCTATTTCGGTAATGAAAGGAATAATCGATTCTACTGGCAGGCAGCGTTCAGCTTGGATTAGAAAAGTACTCGTTTTGGTCCAATTCTCTATATCTATAATACTAATAGTAGCTATGCTGGTGATCTACAGGCAGATAGATTTTATGAAGAAATATGATCTCGGATTTGATAAAGAACAGGTAATGATCTTGACCACCCCGGCATCTATGGGATCGAAAGTCGAAATAATAAAAAAAGAACTTAAATCCATACCTGGAGTTATAAAAGTCACTGCAAATCTGGGACTTCCATTTACGGATATGGGCTTCGGTACCAGTATGCATCCGGATACTCAAACTGGGGAAAAATCTTTTGCGATACATGTGAAATCGATCGATTATGATTTTATGGATTTTTTTGGAATAGAACTGCTAAGTGGAAAAAGGCTAGAAGATCTGGAAGGAGCCAATTATACAAAAATAGCAGTAGCTAACGAAACCTTAATAAGAAAGCTCGGGTACAAGAATCCTGAGTATGCTCTGGGTGAGTCTAATGAGATCGGTCTATCCGATGGTGTAAATGCTTTTGCTCCGGAAATAATAGGAGTGGTGAAAGATTTTCATATAAGTTCTCTTCATGAAGAAGTCGATCCTATTCTCTTTGTTCACTGGCCCTCATTTTTTCAGGAGTTAGCGATTAAAGTATCTGGAGATAAAACGGGATTAATTATAGAAGGAATAGAAGAAGTATGGGAGAAATTTTACCCTGATTATCCATTTCAGTTTAATTTTCTCGATGAACAGGTAGATAAAATGTATCGTGCAGAACAGAGGTCTTTCCAAATCATAACTGTGTTTTCCGGGATAGCTATTTTTATAGCATGTCTGGGCTTATTGGGTCTGACTTTTTACACAACTCAACAAAGAAGAAAGGAGATTGGTCTTCGTAAGGTCCTGGGAGCTACTGTTCCAAGTATAGTAGTGATGTTGTCGGGGAATTTTGTGAAATGGGTTATACTTGCCAATCTCCTCGCCTATCCTTTATCATATATCCTTATGGAAAAATGGCTTAGAACTTTTGCCTACAGGATTGAGTTAGATATGTCAATTTTCCTATTGGCAGGATTGATCTCTGTTCTGATTGCATTCCTTACGAGCTGCTCTCAAACTGTAAAAACCGCTAATACCAATCCCGCTGATGTGCTGAAATATGAATAAGGATTTAAAATGTTTAAAAATTATCTAAAAGTAGCATTGAGAAGCCTTATCAAAAGCAAATGGTTTACTCTTCTCAACATTGCAGGACTGGCAGTGGGTATGACCTTGGCTGGAATTTTCACTATTTCCGTAGGAATAAAATTACGTTCGGATCGGTTCCATGAAAAATCTGATCGGATTTACGGATTGATCCAAATCCTCGAAAATGAAGATAAGATTATGCAGCATACCGCTTATACAGATCCCACTCTCAAGTCGGACTTATTGGATGAGATCCCTGATATCGAAAAAATAGCCAGGATAAGATACTCTGATCCGATACTGCTTGAATGGGGAGATAAAGTGTTTATAGAGGATAAAGTAATCTATGCAGATGGGGAATTTCTAGAGATTTTCGATTTCAAATTACTTGGGGGTGATCGCGAAAACTCACTCAATGATCCCGGTAGTATTATCTTAACCAGTTATTTTGCTGCCAAGATTTTTGGTAGTGAAGATCCACTGGGAAAAAACCTTATCATAAACGATCAGCCTTTTACAGTAAGCGGTGTTATGGAAAACATACCCCGCTACTCTTCTCTAAAATTTAACTATATAATTTCGATGAATTCTTTGCCTGATCAAATTCTTGAGAGCAAAAAAATAATAGATTTTACAAGTTTCGTTTTGCTGAGGAAGGATGCAGATCAGGAACAAGTGAATCATAAATTAGAACTTTTTACCAGTAGGCATTATATCCGTGATGATCCGGTCAAAAGGAATTATCTTTTCCCACTCGAGGATTTTCGCCTGCATTCCGAACATATCAGATCTCCCCTTAGCAGCGGATCTATAACAGCACTGATAATCATGGTTCTCCTGGGCGGACTGCTGTTGATGGTAGTAAGTATAAATTTCATTAATTTATCTATCGCCAGGTATATGAAGAGGATTAACGAGATTGGGATAAGGAAGATCATCGGAGCCTCAAGATTGCAGCTTATCATCCAGTTCCTGGGTGAATCGATCTTATTGGCTTTGATCTCAGTACCCGTAGCTCTTACTATGTTCGAGGTAGCTTATCCTATATTCATGCGCTATTTGCTCTCTGATATCATGCCCCATCTAGCTTCCAATGTTTCGGGTCATACCATTATCAGTCATCCTTTTATTATCAAATATTTCTTCTACACTGCTCTGTTCGTTGGTCTTGTGGCTGGGATCTATCCGGCTGTTTACCAATCGGGACTTGATCCTATTTCTGCTTTCAAGGGATTGATCAGGAAAGGAAAGAATAAAAAGAAAGGAATAAAAATACTTATAATAATGCAGTTCCTACTTGCCATTGTTTTCATTATGGCTGCTGCGGTCATGAAAGACCAGGTGCTTTATATATTCAAGGCTGATTTCGGATTTGATCGGTCAAATGTTGCAACTCTAAATATATCGAAACTGAATTCATCCCAGCGGGAGGTTATCAGGCAACGTATCTCCCGTAATCCTGCTGTTCTAAAGATTTCTGCGAGTGAGCAGCTTCCCGTTTTCTGGATCGCGGAAAAAGAGGCTACCATTAATAAAAAGGATAGAGAAATCTTACAACCTGTTGAGTACTACGGTGTGGGTCATCATTTTATAGAATTGATGGAAATAGACCTTTTGCAGGGAAGGAGTTTCGGAACTGGAGATAAATCCGGGATCATTATCAATCAGGTTGCTGTGGATAAATTCGGATGGGAAAATCCGATCGGGAAAGTGATCAGGATCGATAACAATGAAGACATAATTATCGGGATTGTCGATAACAGCCTCTTCGGCGATATCGGAACATCGATACCTCCTGCAGTTTACCACCTGGAAGAGGATAAACTTAATTATCTACTGGTCAAGTATTCAGGTTTAACAGGATTTCCAGAGATCGAAAAGTATCTAACCGAATCGTGGAAACAGATTATGCCAGCTGAAACTCCCGATATCACAACATTGGATGATTATTTTGAAGACACCTTGGGTTTTCTGATCAAGATCGGAAATTTCATGAACTTGATCGGCTTAATCTCGATTTTCTTTTCCTGCCTGGGCTTGATTGGTCTCACGGCGTATGTTGTTCAGAGACGTACAAAAGAGATTGGGATCAGAAAGGTAATGGGAGCATCTTTTTCCCGGATTTTCTGGGTATTAAGTAGGGAATTCATTATCCTTGTTACCATAGCTTATCTAGTTGGTATACTTGTTATCCGGGGTGTTTGGGAAATTGTTCTCAGAACAGGTACACTCTTTATACAGGAGATCAGCTTCACGACTTATATCGGGGTTTTTTGTTTATCAGTGTTGCTGTCTCTTATCGCAGTGGGTACGCAATCTTACCGGGCAGCCTGTTCCGATCCGGTAAGAGCACTTAAGTATGAATAAGGATTTTAAAAAGTATGTTCAGAAATTATATCATAATAGCCCTTCGTAATATTTTCCGGCAGAAAGCATATTCGTTTATCAATATATTCGGATTTGCTATTGGCCTTGCCGTATGTCTTATAATATCCTTTTACGTTATCGATGATCTTACGTATGACCGTTTTCACGAAGATGCTGAAAGTATTTACCATCTGCTTACGGTTGATAATTCCGAATCCGAAGGGGCTCTGAGCTATTCGATCACAGCCGGACCCCTAGTTGCCAGTATGGTTGAAAACATACCGGAGATATTAGCAGCGACTAGGATAACCAGCTTTGGTGGTGTGGACATTGCCAGACCCGGGCTGGAAACCGATGTAAACGAAGAAGACAGGATGAACGCTCTAGCCTTGGTAGCGGACAGTTCATTCTTTGATGTTTTCAGCTTCAGGATCATCAGCGGTGAACGGGAAAGACCACTGCAGAACCTCCGGGGAGTCTATCTTACTCCTGGTATCGCTGAGACTCTTTTCGGAGAGGAAGAACCTGTTGGTAAGCCCTTGCAGATGAACCAACTACCGGATGCTTATGTTGCCGGAATTATTGAGCCCCATCCCGCAAATTCCCATCTTCGATACGACATTGTCTTACCCCTGGACCTGGAAAGGAATCCTGTTTGGTGGAACTCCTGGGAGAATCTTGCCTTGGTGGGTTATTTTAGAACTGTTCCTAATTCTGATCCTGAACTAGTGCAGACAAAGCTAGAAAGGTTTGCCCGGGAGAGGGGTTTGGCAGAAGTATTCTCGCCAGCAATGCAACCGCTACTGGATGTTCATCTGGGATCAGGTCACTTGCGATATGATTATGTTAATTATGGTCGTAACGACAGGATGAAGGTTTATACTCTGGGTATAATAGCGATACTGGTCCTTGTTATAGCTTCGATCAATTTCATCAATTTGTCCAGTGCCCGGGCAGCACGCAGGGCCAGAGAAGTCGGACTAAGAAAAATCATCGGTGGTACCAGACATCAGCTTTTTGGGCAATTTTTAGGTGAATCGGTACTTATCACCTTAATTGCCGTGATTATCGCTTTGATAATTTTTGAAATCTCACTACCCTATTTGAATGATTTTCTGCAGAAACAACTAACCTATAACTTGCTGGAAAATTATGTGTTTACCCTTATCATACTAGTCGTTGCTATGGTTGTAGGTATTCTTGCGGGTATCTATCCAGCCCTGATCCTTTCCAGTTTTGATCCAATCTCTGTTTTAAGCGGGAAATTCAACAGTAGCAACAGAGGTATTTTTCTGAGGAGGCTTCTGGTAATGGGGCAGTTTGCCGTATCCATCGCCCTGATGATTTCTGTGTTTGTAGTCCTTGATCAGATTAATTTTCTCAACCGGGTTGATCTTGGCTATAATAGAGAAAATATCTTGGTGGTCCGTAACCAGATGGGTGAGCAGACTCATGTAGCTCTGGAAGAACTGAAAAAACTGCCGTTTGTTGAGTCTGTAGGTTCGGTTTCTAATCTACCTGGTGGAACCCTGGTCAGACTGGAGGTAGTTCCTGAAGGAAGATCAGAAGATAAAGGGGAAATGTTTGACCGTCTCATAGTCAATAATGAATTTACCGAAACCTTGGGGCTTACTCTGCTACAGGGGCGGAATTTTACCGATGAATACCCAACCGACAGAGATAATGCTGTGATCATAAACGAAACGGCGGCAAATAATCTTGGTTGGCAGAACCCCTTGGGAAAACGTCTGGTCCTTATCGATGAGAACGAAGATCGATTGGTAAAAACAATCATCGGAGTGATAAAAGATATGAATTTTACCACCACCAGGAGGAAGGTAAATCCAATGATCTTAATCCCTATGGGCGAATTCATACCCAGATACCTGATCAAGTTAAGTACAGAGAAACCTGCTTTTAGAGAACAGATCCGAGATATATTTGTGGATATAGATCCAGATGTCCCTTTTAATTCATTCTATCTGGATGAGGTCTTCAATTTCCAGTTCAGAGATGACAGATCTTTTGCTGCCAATATTGGCGTTTTTTCCTTACTGGCGATTTTGATAGCGTGTCTGGGGCTGGTCGGACTGGCTTCTTTCACTACTCAGCAGCGTAAGAAAGAAGTTGCCCTGCGGAAAGTTATGGGTGCTTCGGTAAGGTCGGTGGTTGTTCTCCTCGCAATTGAATTCACCCGGTTGGTGCTTATCTCAAATCTGATAGCCTGGCCCCTGGCTTATTTGGTCATGGGAGAATGGTTACAGAACTTCGTTTACCGCATAAGCATAAATCCACTTATATTCATTGGATCCGCGATAATTGCTCTGATAATATCATTTGTTACTATTAGTGCAATAACTATCAAAGCAGCTAACACTAATCCTGCGGACATATTTCAATACGAATAAACGGGGAGAGTAAAAATGCTAAAACACTATTTTATTATGCTCTGGCGTAATATTACCCGTCAGAAAATCTATGCTTTAATCAACCTAACCGGACTTGCCATGGGAATTTCTCTCTGTATCCTGATTATGCTATGGGTAAAAAATGAATACAGTTACGACAGATTTCATGATAATATGTATAATATTTACCGAGTAGTGTTTTCCTATAACTCGAATAATGAAACTAGGCAGCATTGGCGTACACCCCCTCCTCTGGCTGAGACAGTCAAAGAGAAATTACCAGAGGTCGAGAAAGCTATCAGATTTCATAATGAAGGTAGTGTACTTTTGAGTGTGGGTGAAAAGAAAATTAAAGTAAAAGCCGGATATACTGACCAGGAAATTTTTGATATCTTTAACTTTCCTTTTGAATATGGAGATCGGTTTGACGCGTTTAAAGACCCCGATTCAGCAGTTCTTTCGAGCAGAATGGCGGATATACTGTTTCCAGATCAGGATCCTCTGGGAAAAGAAATTAATGTCGATAATAAATTTATACTTACCGTAAAAGGTGTTCTGCGGGAAATCCCCAAAAATACCTTTTTGGAATTCGATTTTCTGATGTCTTTCCTAAGACTGCCCGAGATTTCGGGCTATGGTGATAATGATGATTGGGGAGATTACGGATTCAATACCTTTCTCCTTGTAAATAATAATACAACTCTTGATAAAATAGAAAAGAACATCAATTCTTTAATGGAAGAGGCATCGCCAGATAACGGGTGCGAATTCTACCTGCAACCTTTAACGAAAATTCACCTTTATAATCTGGATGGAAGTCCCGGGATGATGATCTATGTTTATATATTATCTTTGGTAGCCATTTTTATTCTCCTGATCGTCTGCATAAACTTTGTGAATTTGACAACAGCACGGTCCATTCACAGAGCAGGAGAGATCGGTCTGAGGAAGGTTATGGGGGCAAAGCGGAACCAACTAAAGGTTCAGTTCCTTGCCGAATCCATTATACTTACTTTTTCAGCTCTTGTACTGGCTTTACTCTTGGTGGAACTTCTGCTGCCTCTTTTTAATGATCTGATAGGCAAGCAATTGCATCTGAATCTTATTGAACCTGAGCAATTTGTGATCATGATTGCACTAACTCTATTAACAGGATTGATCGCAGGAATTTATCCAGCATTCCTTTTGTCATCTTTCCAGCCTGTAAAAGTTTTAAAAGGAAGTCAGAGAAAAGCTTCAACTGGTTTCAGAAAATTTCTCATTATAATTCAGTTTACACTATCCGTCCTGTTGATTTTTTCCACTCTAGTGATTTCGAAACAGATGACTTTTATCCGTAATTATAACCTGGGATTTTCCCGAGAAAATATTGTATATCTTCCTTTAAACAAAGGATATTTGGATAATTCAGATTCCTTTAAGGAAGAGCTATTGAAATATCCGACCATAAAGTATGTTACACGTACTTCCAGCAAACTTGGCATAGCGCCTAAATGGTCAGCGACTATTAATGAATGGACAGGAAACACTAACGAGAGAACACTAAATCTTCCGCTTATTTCATGTGACAAAGATTTTCTGGAAACTTTCAACCTGAGCTTGATCGAAGGTCAGTTTTATACAAAAAATGACTATGAAGAAGATGAATATTATGAATTTGTGCTAAATAGGAAAGCTGTTGAAATGGCTGGGATCGAAGATCCTATCGGCAAAGAATTTGCAAATGGGGTAATCAGGGGGGTAATGGAAAATTTCAACTTCAATTCTCTACATCAAAATATTCAACCCCTAGCTCTGGTTACCATTCCTGAATGGGATAATTATTTCGCACTGAAGATCTTTGGCACCAATATCCCGGAAACCCTGGATTATATTGCTAAAACAAGCAGAAAATTCGCACCTGATCATATATTTGAATATAGCTTCCTGGATGAGGATTTCAACACCCTGTATCAAAATGAGATCAGAATGGGCAAGATATTTGGTTATTTTGCTTTCTTTGCTATACTTTTAACCTGTTTGGGTCTTCTGGGATTGTCATCTTTACTGATCAGGCAGCGTCGAAAAGAGATCGGTATCAGGAAGGTACTGGGCTCGTCCGTTATGCAAATCGTAAACCTGTTATCATCGGAGTTTACAAAATGGGCTGTGATAGCGAACCTAATTGCATTACCCGTAGGTTATCTGATCATTTCCAAATGGTTGCAAAGTTTTGCATATAAAACAAGAATTGGAGTCGAGATTTTTTTATTATCAGCAGGAATTACTCTCATCGTTACCATAATTACGATAAGCTACGAAATCATGAAAGCTGCCAATACGGATCCAGTTAAAACACTGAAATATGAATAAAGAATTACTCATCATTTAAAAATTGTCAAAACTCACGTACGTTATCGTACAAGATCAGTCCTGTGGCGTACGTTCCGATTAACATTCAATCTGGATAAGTGCAATAGAAATAACAACTTAACTTTTGGCATACAGATTGCTAATCTATTATTATTCTATACATAGAGGTACATGAAATATGTTGATACATTACTTGCTGATTACTTCCCGCAATCTGATAAGAAATGTCTTATATATGATAATCGTTTTTTTGGGTCAGGATATCCTGGTTCCAGACCTAAATATCCAAAACAGCCAGGTCGAATCCGATTGAAACTTTAAGATACGAATAGGAAAAAAATCCATGTGGAGAAATTACTTCCTGCAAACCTGCCGGAATTTTCGGACTAACAAAGGTTATTCCTTCCTAAATGTACTGGGTTTAGCTCTCGGTATCGCCTGTTGTATGATCATATTCATCTATGTTCACAACGAGCTCAACTATGATAAATACCACGAGGGCTATAAGAATATATATAGAATCGAATTTTTCCGGGAATCCTTTATTGGTTCCTACTATATACCATCAACCCCAGCTCCGATTGCCCCGATCATCAGAGAAAGATCACCCCAGGTAGAAAAACTTGCCAGACTTATACCACCTTTCGAGAACCGGGATAATGTTCTGGTAGTTAACGATGAGCAGAGTTTCTTTGAAACAGAGATTTACTTTGCCGATCCTGAGATTACGGAGATATTCAGTTTCAGATTCCTGGACGGTTCGAGCTCCTCAGCCCTGATTGATCCTTTCACGGTAGTTATAAGCAAATCTATGGCAAAAAAGTACTTCGGGAACGATGATCCGATCGGTAAGATTCTCAATATAGAGATAGACTATGACTGGTATTGTCCTGTTGCCAGGGATGATTTTACCGTAACTGCCGTGATCGATGATACCCCGACCCATACTCATTGTCCCATCCACATGATGTTAAGTATGGAAACGATTAGATCTCACCTACCCTGGATCGACGAGTACTGGCATGATATGCATCAGAAATATACTTACATCAAGCTCAGAAATGGTGTCGATCCGAAGGAACTAGATCCACTCCTGACCTCATTGTCCGAAACAGCTCATGAAAAATACCAGGAAGTCTCCGGGCGTACCTGGAGCAGATATAGCTATTTTCTGCAACCAATCTCCGATATTCACATGGATTCACGAACGATCCGCAAGATCAAGCCTGCCGGAAACTGGTATTACATCAAGATCTATTCACTCATGGCTTTTATAGTTTTGCTGATCGGTGTTATGAACTTTATCAACATATCACTGGCAACCGGGATCAGAAATATCAAACAGCTGGGCATAAGAAAGATCTTAGGAGCAAAAAGGAGCCATCTTGCCCGGCACTGCTTTGTCCAATCTTTGGTTTATACCTGTCTGGCTTTTGTTCTGGCTTTCGCTTTTATGGAATGCATGCTACCGGTTTTTAACAGGATCACAGCTCTCAATCTGTCCCCGGCCGATATTCTGAATTATCCTGTTATTTTATCGATCTTTGGATTACTCTCGATGATCGTTTTTATAACAGGCGGATACAATGCTTTCATACTTACCGGTTACAAACCAACCATATTTCTCAGAGGAAGTTTTACCCCCGGTTCCAGAGGTTTAATAACTCAGAATCTACTTGTAATCTTTCAGTTCGGGATTATTATCCTGGTCCTCGGTGCATCCTTTGTTGTTTACAGGCAACTGGATTACATGCAGGGAAGCTCCCTTGGATTTTCCAAACAGAACAAGATAATTCTTCCTTTCAAAAGTAATCTGCATAGACTCAGGACTGATCCTGAAAACATCAAACAAGAATTCAGGGCACACCCGGAAATATCAGGTGCAACAATTTCTTCGGGTATCCCTGGGAATATGAGGGGTGGGTATTACATGACCAGGCAGGATCTTCCCGAGGCAGAACCCAAGTGGTTCAATGTCCTGACCGCTGACCGGGATTTCTTCAATGAATACGAACTTAGTATGATAACCGGTAAAAGCCTGTCTGAACTTGAAGAGAATGAGCAGGGATATGTGATAAACGAAGAAGGAGCTCGATTGTTAGGTTTTCCACATATTGAAGATGCTCTTGGAACTAACCTTCATTCTCATTACCATGGAATAATAAAACCAGTTGTAGGTATCGTCTCCGATTTTCACTACATGGGTATGCAAGAAAAGATATCTCCTCTTGTTATGGACATAGAAAATTCTCTCTACAGCAAATTGACCCTCTCGTTTTCATCCTATGATTTACCGGGAACGCTTAAATTCATCAAGAAGAAATGGAAGGAACTTTTCCCTGGGACACCTTTTTCCTATTCGTTTCTGGATGAAGATTTTGATCGACAATACAAACATGAAACCCAGACAGCTTTGATGATAAGCATTATATCGGCTGCTGGTTTAGTCATTGCAGCAATCGGTCTGTTCGGATTGGTATCTTTTTTCGTTCTCAGACGGACTAAGGAGATCGGTATAAGAAAGGTTTTGGGAAGTTCTGTAAGTGGGATCGTCTCCCTGTTTTCTTTCAGATTTATCCCCCTGGTCATTATTGCCAGTCTTTTTGCCATTCCTTTAAGCTGGTTTATTATGAAACTATGGTTGAGGAATTTTGCCTATAAGATCCAACTTGATCTCAGCCCTTTTATTTTATCAGGATTACTTGTGATGACAGTTGCAGTAGCAGTGATCGCGTTGAAATGTTACAACGCTGCAGGCGGTGATCCAATTAAAGCTCTTAAATACGAATAGGAGAAGAGATGTTGAAGAATTATCTGAAAACAGCTCTCAGGCGTCTGCTGAAATATAGATTGCATTCCATCATAAACATTCTGGGTCTTGCCATCGGTATATCTGTTTTTCTCATTATCATGATCTATGTATTCTATGAAATTTCCGCTGATGAATTTCATCAGAATTATACTCGAATTTACCGAGTCGATTTGAATGAAAAATTCGGGATTACTTCCATCACTCTTATGCAACGGATTCTTGATGGTGTACCCGAGCTGGAAAACGGTACAAGATTGATGCCCTATTCGGGAAAGGTGGAGTACAACGAAAATAGAATCGACTCAAGGTTAACGTTTGTTGATTCCACTTTTTTTGATATTTTCAGTTTTGAACCACTAATTGGAGATCTTACTTCAGCCCTTAACGATCCCAATTCCATTGTCTTGTTGGAATCTTTTGCTGAAAAACTCTTCGGTGATGATTATCCCATCGGTAAGGAAATTCAGTTTTTTATGCTGAATCTTACAGTAAGAGCAGTTGTTAAAGATCCGCAACACCGCACACAACTCTGGGCAAGGGAAGGCTTTGTCCCATTTATCAATCTCAAGACTCTGGGAGAAGATTTCGAAAACGACTGGTGGGGAAACTATGTCACTTACCTGCTTTTCCCGGAAAATTGTGATCATCCCCAGTTGATAAAAAAAGTGGAATCATATATAGAAGAACTGAAAAAGATCATCCACGAGAACTATCCTTCCTATATATTACGTCCTTTTTCCAAGCTCTATTTTGAACAGGGCAAGTACGACCATTCCGTACATGGTAATCTCCAGTCGGTCAGGATTTTCCTGGCATCTGCCTTCATCATTATTCTAATCGCTTGTATAAATTTCATAAACCTTTCAACCTCAAGGGCAATTCTGAGAGCAAAGGAAATCGGGATCAGGAAAATCGTTGGCGCAGATAGGAAATCGGTAATTCTTCAATTTCTAATCGAATCGGTTTTAACCTGTATTATTTCCGGGATATTTGCTGTAATACTCATTCAAATATTCTATCCACAGCTAAGTATATTTTTCAGGATCAATTATCAGCTGAACACTTTCTTAAATTATCTTATTTTCGGACTATTCTTGCTGCTAATAGGTATTGTTGCTGGAATATATCCGGCTTTCTGTCTTGCATCCGGTGTACCGGTAGAGGTTATTAAAAACGAATACAAAACCGGTGTCAAAGGAGTTTTATTTCGTAAGATCCTGACAGTAATCCAATTTTCGATCTCAATTATCCTGATTATTGGAACATTTATAGTTCTACAGCAGTTATACTATATCAGGAATGTAGACATGGGTTTCGATAAAGAGCAGGTAATGAGTTTTAGTATTCCTCCGGGAGTCCGTGATAATAAAAGGGAACTTTTTAAGCAAGAACTGCTTAAGATCCCAGGAGTGAAAAAAGTTGCCTATATTTATACAGTGCCCGGTAGAGTAGTATTGCAATGGGGCTATCACGACCAGGAAGGAAATGAATATTACTTTAGGACCATTCCAACTGATCCTGATTTTGTATCTGTCTATAACATTGATATTGTGGCTGGAAGAAATTTTTCCTGGGAACTGGAAACAGACCGGGACAATTTTCTAGTTAATGAAACTTTTGTAAGGCAGATGGGATGGGAAGATCCGATTGGTAGGGAACTTTACGAGGGAACCCAGGTAATCGGTGTGGTTGAAGATTTTATCTACAGAAGTCTTCATAATGAGATCGAACCTTTGATAATTCCTTTCAATTGGGATAATACATATAGTGTAAACATCAGGGTCGATGATAAGGATCAGGTAAATACTATAAACAGAATTCAGAATGTTTATGAAGAGTTTGAAAAGGAAAACAATTTTGAGTATTTCTTTCTGGACGATGATTTCAACCTTCTTTACCGCAGCGAGATCAGGTTTGGAAAGATCTTTATCTTTTTCTCAACTTTATCGATTTTCATAGCCTGTATGGGTTTATTCGGGCTCTCGTCTTTTCTAACTTATCAAAGAACCAGAGAGATTGGTATAAGAAAGGTTATGGGATCATCAGTGAGAAATATTGTCTTCATCCTTTCCAGGGAATTTTCTCGAAATGTATTGTTGGCAAACTTGCTGGCCTGGCCGATTGCCTATTTTATCATGAAAAACTGGTTACAGAATTTTTCATTCCGGATAAATCTTACCCCATTGCCTTTTATAATAGCTGGTTTTTTGGCTTTTATAATTGCTCTGCTTACTGTTAGTTTCCAAACCATAAAAGCAGCTAATGCAAACCCCATTGAATGTTTGAGATATGAATAAAGAAAGCATAAATTATCGCTTTAATTGTTTTCCTTCGAATACAAATCGAAATTCTATAAAATTTCAAATATTTAAATTAATGCTTAAGCAGGCTCCATCTGAATAATGTACCTGAAGGAGGAAAAATGTTAAAAAATTTCTTCAAGGTAGCAATCAGGCATATCATCAAGAACAAACTCTATTCGGTGATCAATGTGCTTGGTTTTGCTTTGGGTCTTTATGTTTGTCTTATTATTGGTTTTTATGTATTTGATGATATTGTCTTCGATCGCTATCATGATCAAGGAGAATACATTTATAGAGTAGTATCATTCGATAATACCAGAAACTGGATATCTGCTGTCACCTCAGGTCCCATGATGCTCAAGTTCAAGGAGGATATTCCGGAAATAGCGGCATCGACCAGACTTTCCTGGCAATTCACCAGATTACAGCCGGGTAGTATTGATCCTGCCACCGATTCTCTGGCTGTGTTCAAGAGGGTTTATATAACAGGAAGCGGTTTCTTCGACGTTTTTGATTTTGAGATAATCCGGGGTAATAGTGAAAATCCCCTGGAAGATCTCAAGGGTATTTATTTAACTGAAGAAACAGCTGAGATCCTTTATGGTCAAGAGGATCCAATCGATCAACCCGTTAATATACCATTTCTAGAAGATGCCTATGTAGCAGGGATAGTTGAATCACCTCCCAGGACGTCACATATTCAATTCGATGCAATTCTACCAATGGATATCAGGCTTAATCCAGTTTGGTGGAATTCCTGGGAAAATCTGGCTCTTACCGGATATATTAAGATCAGAGATGACGCTGACCCGGTTGAAGTAGGGAAGAAAATCATACTCTCATCTAGGGAAGGAGGTTTCTCAGAAGTTTTTACTCCCCAGATGCAACCAATTAGAGAGATGCATCTTGGTTCCCAGGACATCAGATACGATGCTGTCAATTATGGTAAAAGTAGTAAATCTGTGGTGTATGGTTTGATCATGATCGGTATCCTGATTCTCCTGGTCGCTACCATTAATTTTGTTAATCTTTCCAGTGCCAGGGCTTCGCGTAGAGCTAGGGAAGTGGGGGTAAGAAAAGTGGTTGGAGCTCGTAAGATTCATCTCAGCCAGCAATTCTTTGTAGAATCGATTATTCTCACTCTTCTAGCTATGATCATTGCAATAGGCATACTTGAAATTACCTCTCCCTTACTTGGAACTTTTCTGGAAAGGTCTTTTAATATTGGAGCATTACATAACCCACTTTATCTGCTTATGTTACTGAGTAGTGCTATGTTTGTGGGTTTATTATCAGGAATCTATCCTGCTTTTGTAATAAGTAATTTCAAGTCAGTCGATGTACTTAAGGGTGAGGTAAACTCTGGAAGAAAAGGAACAAGTATCCGCAGATTCTTTGTCATCAGCCAATTTGCGGTTTCTATCGGATTGATAATAGGAGTATTAATCGTCTTGCAGCAGGTGAGGTATTTGCAAAAAGTGGATTTTGGATATGACCGAGATCAGGTATATGTTATTCCAGCATTTGATAATAGAATTACTACGGGAAACGATACCTTTCGCCAACAAGTGGAGCAATTGCCGGAAATAGATTTTTTTGGTAGGATCAGTACCATGCCCGGACAAACACTTCCCACCACTGAAGTCTGTTTCGATTTCAGAGATATTGAAATTGGTAGTATGTTCGATGAAATCCATATCGACGATGGATTGATACCCACATTGGGTGTAGAGATGATTCAAGGTAGAAATTTTTCCAAAGACTTTCCCAGTGACACCAGCGCTGTAATCATAAATGAAACTGCATACAGGATGTCAGGTTGGGATGGAATTGAAGGACACCAGGTAGTGATCAGGGGAGCTGATGAACAGGATGTAACCTGGGATGTAATCGGTGTTATCAATGACATCAATTTCGGTATGGCCCAAAGGGTTATCGAACCGATGGTTATCAAATATGATCCGGTTAGAAGTGCCTTAGCGCTGGTAAAGGTGAATCAGAATGATTTGGATGTAACAGAAGAGAAAGTTGAAGAGATATATCAGGAAGTTTTTCCTGAACGTGAATTCAGGGCTTTCAGTTTCGACAATATATTCTCAAGACAGTTTAGTGATGAAACTGATTTTGCCTCCAAGATCGCAGTATTTGCTTTCCTGGCAATCATTATTGCCAGTCTGGGGCTTTTTGGTCTTGCTTCGTACACTACCGAGCAAAGACGAAGGGAAATTGCTTTGCGAAAAGTTCTGGGATCGTCAATTAAAAGAATCGTTATTCTCCTGGTATCAGACTTCTGTCGACTTGTTATAATAGCAAATGTAATCGCCTGGCCACTTGCTTGGTTTGTCATGAATTCTTGGTTACAGAATTTTGCTTATCGCACCAGAATCGATTTGTTCTATTTCTTCATTGCTGGGATGACAGCTTTAGTAATTGCAATATTTACAGTTGGTCTCAGAACTATTAAGGCAGCTTATCTAAACCCAGCGAAAACATTGAAATATGAATGACCTATGAAGCTGAATAAGGGAAATCATAGTTTTTGTCAAAACCAGAACCCCCTATTCAAAGAGGAGAGAAGATTTTTTCATTCTCTCCTCTGGAGCAGCTGAACACTAATAAATCTATCTACCATCTGATCTACCATTTGATTAACCAATATCCGATTTTATCAAAACCTAAAAAAACCACCCAAGAATTGTAAACTTAATTTACAAAATTCATTTATCGGCTTAAATTATTTTTCTCTCTAAAATCTTGATTATTTCAACTGAGATATAATTTGAATAATAAAGACAAGCACTCAGATCATTTTAGATAAAATTATACTTTTGGTATTTTTTTTGCGTTATTTCTTGCTATACTAATAGAAAATTAACTAAAATATTTGATAAAAAGGGGGAAAAAATGCTAGCTAAGCGTAATATCGTTTTTATTTTTTTTATTATTATTTCTTTTGCCTTAAATGCTTTTCCAAGCTATGAAGTAAGTTACACTAAACCTGGATCAAGCTTGCAGGAACTGGAGTTCAAGCTTGGAGAATGTGACTTTGAGGTGATTGAATTGAACGGGAAGCAATATACAAAACTGATATTCGAACATTCTGTTTTTACAAAAGAGAAGGGTTTTGCTCAGTTGCCATTCTTAAGTGCTACTGTTTCGATACCGGATGACAGAAATATTGATTTTACAATTATTTCTGGTGATTATAACGAATATCAACTATCTGAACCCTTGATCCCTTCCAGAGGAATAATTTATCGTAACCAGAATCCTGAGCTTATTCCTTATGAAATCGTTCCTGCTTCTTTAAAAGATGAATGGTACCCAGGTAAACTTGCTGAAATTACCGACCCATTTATCATCAGGGATATGAGAGGAGTTAGTATATATACCTACCCGTTTCAGTATAATGCAGCCCGTAATCTTCTCAGGATATATCGAAATCTGGTAATCAGGATTGAGGAAAATTACAATCCTCCCACTAATCCCCTTCATAAAAAGGATAATGTAATTCAAAGAGAACTTGATGGTCTTTATAGATCTGTTTTTTTGAACTATGATAATTTTAGAGATGAATTAACGATCGGGGAATTTGGTGATATCCTGGTAATCTGCACAGCAAGGGATGAAGAAGCTATCCAACCTTATATCGATTGGAAAAGAGAAAAAGGTTTTCTGGTCCAGAAAGAAGTGGTAACTGCTGGAACCAACGTAAAAGATCTTATTCAGCAAAAATATGATGAGAATAACAACATCCTTTATGTATTACTGGTGGGTGACTGGGCAGATATCAAATCGGATACAATCAATTATGGTTCACCTACCGATCCCCAACTTGGTTGTGTGGCAGGAATGGATGATTACCCTGATATTTCGATCGGACGATTTTCTGCTAATAACCCAAGTGATGTGGATGTACAGGTAAATAAAACCATTAACTACGAACGTATTCCCGACGTTGGAGAAGACTGGTATACTTATGCAACCGGCATAGCTTCCAGTCAGGGACCAGGAGATGATAATGAATTAGATTGGGAGCATAATGAAGTGATCTGGAACGACAGGCTCGAACCCTATACCTATGATTTTTATACTCCAATTTATGATCCCGCTGCTAACACGTCGATGGTAGCTGATGCTCTCATGGCAGGAACGAGTCTGATCAACTACACCGGTCATGGCTCTATGACCAGCTGGGGTAGTTCCGGATTCAGTAATTATAATATCAATGCGCTTACTAATGGTAATAAATTGCCCTGGATTGTTTCCGTGGCATGTAACAATGGCGAATTCCAATCTGGAGAATGTTTCGGAGAAGCCTGGCTTAAAAAGGATGGGGGTGGAGCTGTTGCTTTTCTCGGTTCTACCATAGGTCAACCCTGGGATCCACCTATGAGGGGACAGGACTATTTTATGGATGTTCATATCGGAGGATATGACTATGATTTACATCCCGGTCAGAATGGGATCAATACGGAAGAACTCAGGACTTTTCTGGGTACGATAATTTTCAATGGATTGGTTTTGATGACTACCGAATCAGGGGGATCCAGCGACTGGGATACAGCCAAGACCTGGACCCTGTTCGGAGATCCTTCCCTCCAGGTAAGATCTGCTGCACCAGCAGAAGTAACGCTTTCCAATGAAGTTATTTTCTCCGGGATCGAATTTGTTACAACAGTCTATGCCGATGGTTATCCCCTACCGGATGCCATGGTAACTATTTCTCAGGATGGCAGTTATTTTACGGCTATTTCCGATGCATCGGGTACTGTTAATATTCAGCACGACCTGCTGCCTGGTAACGCTACTCTGGTGGTTAGCGGATTTAATGCAGATACATATTATTCTGAGATAGATATTGTTCCTCCCGAAGGTCCTTATGTGATCTACAATGATTTCTCGGTAAATGATGAAAATGAACAGGCAGATTATGGAGAAACAGTAATTCTTGATCTTGAAATGAGAAATGTGGGAGTTGAATTGGCTGAAAATGTGGAAGTGACAATAAATTCGGATGACGAATATGTAACCCTCATCGACAATTTCGAACTCTTCGGAAATTTTGACCCTGATCAGACTGTTCTCATAGAAGAAGCTTTCAGTTTTGAGCTTGCTGCTGAAGTTCCGGATGGACATATTCTGATGTTTAACTTGGAAGCAACAGATGGTCTGCAGACATGGGAAAGCAATTTCACCATTAACGCCCATGCACCTTTGCTTGAGTTTTACGGGTATGAGATCGATGATCAAGAAGGAAACAATAACAACAAACTGGATCCTGGAGAAACAGCAGATTTAATCATATCAGTAACCAATACAGGAACTTCAGTTGCCTACAATCTGAATGGGATTTTGAATACACAGAGTCCCTATGTGACTTTGAATACTTACGATATAACCTATGGAGACATCGAACCGGACCAGGTTCTCAGTCAGAGTTTCAATGTTACAGCCTCACCAGAAACCCCAGCGGGACATTCCGCTATATTTGAGATCGATCTCCTGGCAGATTTGGGTGTCAGCGGTGAGGGATCTTTCTTCACCATTATCGGTCAGGTTCCAGTTCTCATCCTGGATCTTGATCTTGATAACAGTTCGGGAGACGAACTTGCCAATTCTCTTGATATATTGAACGTAGGTTATGATCACTTGTTTGAATTTCCCGATGACCTTAATTTGTATGCATCTATTTTTGTTTGCTTGGGTGTTTATTCCTGGGATGGAAACCATGTTCTGACTTCTCAGGAAGGAGAGGTTCTGGTAGATTTTCTGGAAAATGGAGGTATGATATATCTGGAAGGAGGAGACACCTGGTGCTTTGACATTCAAACGTTACTTCAACCTATGTTCCATATAATTTCAGTTTCCGATGGTAGTGGAGACCTTTCGACGGTTCTTGGGGTTGAATCCACGATGACAGAAGGATTGGCCTTTAATTATTCGGGTGATAATTCCTTCGTAGATCATATATCAGCGGGAACGGATGCCGAATTGATCTTTGAAAATAGCGTTCCCTCATACGGTTGCGGTGTTGCTTATGATTCCGGATTATATAAAACGATTGGGGTTTCCTTCGAGTTTGGTGGGTTGGATGACGGATTGAACACCAAGGAACAATTGATGACTTGTTATCTGGATTTCTTTGGTATCGAATACAATCAAGTTGAAAATGAAGAGAATGCCTTGATTCCTGTCCAAACATCTTTGCTACAAAATTATCCTAATCCTTTCAATCCCTCTACCAAGATTCCTTACAATCTCAAAGAGGATTCGAATGTCAGCCTTGAGATTTTCAATACAAAGGGACAGAAAGTCGCTACTTTAATTGACGGTTTTCAACAGGCTGGGCAGTATACTGTTAGCTGGAGTGGGCAGGATGAAAGTGGTAAAACAGTTTCTTCTGGTATATATTTCTTTAAGATCAAAGCTGGTAGATATACATCGACTAAGAAGATGATCCTTATGAAATAAGGAAAATTATAAATAATACCAAGACGCGGAATATTCCGCGTCTTGGTATTTTAGATTCAATCACGCGAAGACTGCTTTGAGAACATCATTGAAATAATCTACAAAATGGATTTTAAGCCCATCCTTGATATGGGCAGGAAGCTCTTCAAAATCTCTCTGGTTATCCAGGGGTAGTATTATTTCTTTTATACCAAGGCGTTTAGCAGCAAGAGATTTTTCCTTAATTCCACCAATGGGCAACACTTTACCAGTTAATGTCAATTCTCCAGTCATGGCGATGTTGTTCCTGATCGGTTGATCAGTTGCCAGTGAATAAATCGCCAAAGCCATTGTTATTCCGGCAGACGGACCATCTTTAGGAATTGCTCCTGCGGGGACGTGAAGATGAAAGTAATTCGTTTTGAAAAATTCCATATATTTCTGATTACTACTAAGATAGGATCTGATATATGAATAAGCTATCTCTGCAGATTCCTGCATTACTTTACCCAGTTGACCGGTTTGCTTGAATCCAGCAGAATTAATCTTCACTGCTGAGGCTTCGATATATAGTGTTGTTCCACCAAGAGCTGTCCAAGCAAGTCCTAGGGCTACTCCTGGTAAGGGTTTGGGATAAAGTCGTTCTCCTGTGAAAACCGGGTTGCCAATGTATTCTGTGAGATTACGTGAGGAGATTGAGAATTTTTTCTTTTTCCCTTCTGCTTGTTTCAGTGTAACTTGACGCATTATTTTCTTTATATAATTCTCAAAATTTCTAACTCCTGCTTCTCTTGAATATTGATCAGCTATGATATTTAAGGCTTTATCTGTTATCTTGATCTCTTTATTAAGCAAACCATGAGCTTTAAGCTGTCTGGGGATAAGGAACTTTTTTGCGATTTGTACTTTTTCTTCCAGGATATATCCTGATAGTTTAATTACTTCCATCCTGTCCAGTAGAGGTCTGGGAATAGTGTCGAGTTGATTTGCCGTTGTTATGAACAGGATCTTGGAAAGGTCGAAACGTACATCAAGATAGTGATCCAGGAAATCTTTGTTCTGTTCCGGATCTAATACTTCCAGTAAAGCCGAAGCTGGATCACCCATAAAACTTTTGCCGATTTTATCAATCTCATCCAACATGATCACAGGATTAGCTGTTCCCGTTCTTTTAAGGCTTTGAAGTATTTTACCCGGCATAGCACCAATATAGGTCCTGCGATGACCTTTTATTTCAGCTTCGTCTCGCATTCCTCCAAGGGAGAATCTGTAAAATTCTCTACCAAGAGCACGGGCGATCGACCTGCCAACAGATGTTTTACCTACTCCCGGAGGTCCTACCAGACAGAGTATAGAACCAGCAACTGAACCTCTTTTCATTATCGTTCCGATAAACTCCAAGATCGTTTTCTTTACATCATCCAACCCGTAATGGTCTTCATCAAGGATCTTCCTTACCTCCTTTATGGCAAGCCTATCCTGGGAATAAATTCCCCAGGGAAGTTCGGTAAGTACATTTAGATAACTTCTGGTAACGTTATACTCCGGTGAGATCGGTTCCAGCATCTTTAGTTTATCCATTTCTTCTTCTATTACTTTGGATGCTTCCTCGGATAGCTTAAGTCTTTCTAAACGTTTTTCCAGCTTTTCTATTTCTGCGGATTTGTCATCTTTCTCGACTCCAAGTTCTTTTTTGATCACTTTCAGTTGTTCTCTAAGGAAAAAATCCTTTTGCTGCTTAGAAACCTTTTCTTCGATCTGCTTTTCGATATCTTCCTGAATTTTAGCCAGCTCTATTTCTTCTTTTAGCAATATCAAAAGCCTTTCACTTCTCTTGATAAGGTCAAATGTCTCAAGGAGCTGTTGTAATTTTTCTACAGGAGAATTTAGGATAGAAGCAACAATGTCTATAATTAGAGCAGGATTGTCATGGGATATCTGGGAAACCATCATCTTTATCTGTTCCTGCAGGATAGGATTTAATTTAAGCATTTCTTTGAGGGATGACATTATGGAAAGAGTGTATGCCCTTAAGATCTCAGTTTTGGTATTTAAGTCATCATAATGATATTTGACCTTCCAGGAAATAATGTCATCTTCCCAGCTCTCTCTGACTTTTTTAAATCTTTGTAAACCCTGAACTACAATCTGAGTCGTGTTTTCATCGATCTGATTGAATTTGAAGATCTTTACAACTGTTCCCACATCATATAAGTAGGATTCGATCAGGTCCTTTTTGTTACGTTCTTTTATCAAGACTATCCCGATTAGCCGCGATTCCTTTTCGAAGACTGATTTCAAAGTTTTGGCAAAATATTTCCCACTGAAGGTCAGAGGAATAAGAATTCCCGGAAAAACAGGCCTCTGGATAATTGGAAGTATCTTCAATCTATCAGGAAGAACATCCGTAACCAGGACAATGTCGGAATTCTTGTTTTGCTTTCTATGTTTTTTTTCTTTGCTGTTATTTTCTGTCACTTTTTTCCCCCTAATTTTTTATTCAATATTAAATATCAAAAAAAGTATAATATTTTTTCAGATAAATAAAAATAATTTCCCCCAAACATTTTTTTCTATTTTATATTAAAATGTAATTCTAAATTTAAAGAATACTTAAAAAAAAGTCAACCGCTAACCTGTTAAAAAAATATCTCAATGAAATAAAAATTTTTTAGAAAAATTTGTTTGACAATTGCTATCTTACTTTAACAAATTAAATTATAAAATAACAATCGTGATTTTTGTAAACAAAAAGGAGGTAAAATGAGATTTAGACTTGGTAATTTCTTGGTTTTTACCGTTATTCTTGTTTTTTTACTTAGTTCGATCTGGGCAGAGGAAAAATCCAATTCGATTCTAAAAGAAAAACAGGGAAAAGAATTAAAAATTCATTCTAGTTCTTTAGCCAAACCGGATCCGTTAAAACGAATCAAAGCTTTAAGAGACCTTCCGGAAAACGGTCTTTTGCTTATACCCGAGAGTTCTAACGATCGTGTTATGGCTTTTGATCCCGAAACCGGTGATTTGATCGATCCGGACTTTATCCCGGCAGATGAGGATAATCTTTCTACTCCCATCGAAGCTATGCTAGGACCGGATGGTAATTCAATTCTCGTTTCCGATCAAGTCGATGATGTTGTTCAGCAATATGATCTGGATGGTAATTATCTCGGAGTCTTTGCTCCTGCTGGTGGTCCAAACAATAGCATTCTGGATAATGTGAGAGGAATAGCTTATCATGCCAATGGAGACTTACTGGTAAGTAATTCCGGTGGAGCTAACGATGATTGTGTGGCTGAATTCGATACGGATGGGGTCTATCTGGGAAATTTTGTTGCCAACGGTGAAGTCGATCCTTTTGATGTTGTCTACAGAGAAGATCAGAATGATTATCTGGTAGCTGATATAGCTAACCCCGACTACATAAAGAACTATGATGAAACAGGTACTTTACTGGGGATAATTACCGATAATGTTAATTTCCCGGAACAGGTAGCTCTGGCAGAGAATGGAAATATTCTGGTTGCCTGTTTCAGTGAACCCAAAGGAATTCATGAATATACCAGCGATGGGACGCTGATAGCAGTTTACAATCCGCTTGATTCGAGTATGAGAGGAGTTTATGAATTACCTAACGGTAATATTCTCTGTACGGATGGAAATGGTGTTTATGAAATAGACAGATCCGGGAATCTGGTCGAAACAAAGATTGCTGATATTAGTGCCAGATTCATTTCATTTGTTATCCAGGAACAAGCTCCTTCCGGTTACTTCGAGGATTTTGAAGATGGGATATTGCCTCCTGGTTGGGATGTTATAGACAATGACGGTGATGGCTATACCTGGGAAATGTATAATACTGACAATTCCCACAGCGGACAGTGGTGTGTGCGAGTTCATTATAACCCCGATGGTTGTGATGACTGGTTGTTAGCTCCCGTTGTTGAGATCGGGGAAGACTATGAATTCTCCCTCTGGGCAGCTACTAATTCTTCTATATATCTTGAAGATTTTGTCATTTGGGCTTCCGTGAATGGAGGACCATATGATATTCAAATTGCCGAAGTGTTACAGACTCCCTTTGACTGGACATATTATTCCTACATCATTACCGATCATCCTGATATAAGTGCCGGTGATATGGTAGGTATGGCTGTTCAGTGTGTTTCTGTGGATGAATGGTTTCTTTATCTTGATGATATTTATCTGGGTGAACAGGCTGTAAATCCAAATCCGGTCTGTGCTACCGATCCATTCCCACCGGATGATGCTGTGGATGTACCGATCGATTCGGATGTGGGCTGGACCTATACCCATGATCCGGACTATACGGAGCCTGAAGGTTTCAGGATCTACATGGCTTATGATGAAGATCTCACCGATGCCTTTATCGGATATGTTGATTATACCGGCGAAGGTGTGTACCTGATTCCTCATTTCATCGATTTCGATTATGCAACCGATTATTTCTGGAAAGTAGTACCTACTACGGAAGAGAGCAGGGGAGATGCTGAGGGATGCCCAGTCTGGTCGTTTACCACCGTGTCTTATCCTGATCCGGTCTGTGCCACAGATCCATTCCCGCCGGATGAAGCGGTGGATGTGCCGATCGATTCAGATGTGGGCTGGACCTATACCCATGATCCGGACTATACGGAGCCTGAAGGTTTCAGGATCTACATGGCTTATGACGAAGATCTCACCGATGCCTTTATCGGATATGTTGATTATACCGGCGAGGGTGTGTACCTGATTCCTCATTTCATCGATTTCGATTATGCAACTGATTATTTCTGGAAAGTAGTACCAACTACAGAAAATTCGAGAGGGGATGCGGCAGAGTGTCCTGTATGGTCGTTCACTACAGAAGATGGCATAGGTAATGATAATAATCAGATCATTCCAAAAGTTACTCAACTTTTCGGAAATTATCCAAATCCTTTTAATCCAGAAACAGTAATTAAGTTTGCAGTACGTGAAAATGAAACTGCCGTGCTAAGTATTCTGAACCTTAAGGGACAGTTGCTTCATTCTGAGAAATTTGAGACTGGTGACCACTCATATAACTGGAATGCAGAAGGGCTTGAATCTGGCATTTACTTTTACAGGTTATCTTCGAAAAGTTACAGCAAAATCAGAAAAATGCTTCTCTTACAGTAATATCTTATTACAAGGGCGGACTTCAAGTTCGCCCTTTTTTGTTGAAAGTAGTTAATACAATTCGAAAAAAAAGGTAAAATTATGATATTGCTGAAAAATGGAAATATTTATAAACCCTATCCTGCTGGTAAAAAGGATATTTTGATAGCCGGTTCCGAAATAATTGCTATTAAAGATAAAATTGAATCATTAGAATTTGATAACATTAGAGTTATGGATTGTGTTGATAGCCTTGTTTTACCCGGATTGATCGATTCTCATGTCCATATAATTGGTGGTGGAGGAGAAGGTGGTCCTACCACAAGAACTCCGGAATTAAGACTTTCCCAACTTTTACAGGGAGGAATTACGACGGTAATCGGTTGCCTGGGAACCGATGGATTCACCAGGGATCTGAAATCGCTGCTCATGAAAGCTAAAGCTTTAAGGAACCAGGGGATATCATGCTGGATCTATACAGGATCATATCAATACCCTCCTCCAACCTTCTTCGATGATGTCGCCACTGATATTGCTTTAATTGATGAGGTAATTGGTGTGGGTGAATTAGCCATATCCGATCACCGGTCTTCCAATCCTTCCGTTCCGGAATTGATCAGGCTAGCTAAACATGCCCGGATTGGAGGAATGCTGGGCGGTAAGGCTGGTATAGTCAATCTCCATATGGGTGATGCAAAAGATCCCTTCAAACCTGTGATCAAGGTTGTTGAACAAAGTGAATTAAGCTTCAAACAGTTTATTCCAACTCATTGTAATCGTAATAAATGGATTTTTGGCGAAGCGAAAGAATATGGAAAACAGGGTTATATAGATCTTACAGCTAGCTCTTATGAGTATTACCCAGATCAGGAGATCAAGGTCTCTAAAGCAATCCCTGCCTTGATCGAAGCTGGTGTTCCCTGGGAAAATATCACCGTTACTTCTGATGGATGTGGATCTTTACCTCAATTTAATAAAGAAGGCTTTCTTGAGAAACTAATAGCAGCGGAACCATCATCCATTTTTAAGGAAATGGTTGATTTGATTTTGATGGAGAATGTTCCAATTGAAAAAGCTCTCCTAGCTTTTAGCAGGAATCCGGCTAAGATCCTTAGACTATCTGCAAAGGGAGAGATCAAGGAAGGATTCGATGCCGATATTTTGATTCTTGATAAAGAATATAAGATCAAATGTCTGATCTCAAGAGGTGTCTTGATGGTCGATAACTATAAAATCGTCGTCAACGAGAATTTTTCGTAGGAGGATATTATGAAATTAATGTTAGTTACATTCGCGATTTTTTTAACGTTTTGTCCGGTTTTTCCCCAGTTGATCAACGAGGGTTTTGAAGGAGGAGAAATCCCCGGAGATTGGACGGTGATCAATAATGATGGAGATGATTATGAATGGACTATTTATGAAACCGATAGTTCGCATACCGGTTCCTACTGCGTCAGGATACACTATAATTCGGATGGTTGCGATGACTGGTTGATAACTTCACTGCAGACGGTAGAAGAAGGTTATAATTTTTCTTTCTGGGCAGCAACCAATTCCGCTTCCTATCTGGAAGATTTCAATGTTTTGGCTTCGCATACAGGAACCTCAGTTGAAGATTTTGATATTATGATCGATGAAGTTGTACAAACTCCTTTCGACTGGACGCTATATGACTATGATCTTACTTCTGTTGCCGGTATATCAGCAGGTGATCAGATCTACCTTGCTATCCAGTGTGTTTCGGTAGATGAATGGTACCTTTTTGTAGATGACGTCTACTTAGGGGAGGTTATATCTGATCCGGTAATTGATATAGATTATACTTACTGGGATGCTGGAGGAGCATTGATAGGGAATACAACAGATCCTGGAAATATATTTCAGATCAGCAATATCGGTGGTGGAATATTGTCATTCATTGCTCTAAATGGTTTAAATGGAACCGAATTCGATACCAATTTTGACCTGGAAATCGAGCTGGCTACCGGTCAAAGTTATGACTTCGGATTTACTTATTCACCGATAAACGAGGGAAGTGATGAAATCACTTGTGAAATAGTCAGTAATGCTGGTTCTATTGAAATAGACCTGGAAGGATTCGGGGTCGATGCTGAATTTTACGAAAGTTTCGAATCTAATATAATTCCAGCCTCTTGGACAGTATATAATAACGACGGAGGTGAATACACTTGGGAAACTGCCAGTGGAGAAGCTTCACACAGTGGCACATATGGTCTGGAGAAACATTATGAGGATACCAGTGACGACTGGTTGATTACTCCCCAGCTTATTGTAAGTGACAATGATATTTTCTCTTTCTGGACTGCGGCCTATCATGAATCCTATCCTGAAGATTTCAATGTTCTGGCTTCGACAAGTTCTAATTCAATAGATGACTTCACAATAATACTTGATGAGGTTTCTGAAACACCGATCGAATGGACGCAGTACTTTTATGTTCTTACCGATCAACCGGGTATAGATCCAGGTACCCAAGTCTATCTTGCAATTCAATGTGTATCGGAAGATGCTTATTATCTTTTTATTGATGAAGTTATGCTCGATCCAGAACTGATGGGAAACAAACCAACAGACCTTCCTAATCCCAGATTAGTAATTCATAACTATCCCAATCCCTTCAATCCAGTAACGACTTTCAAATTTATATGCAGTTATGCAGAAAAGGCTTGGATAGAGATCTTTAATCTTAAAGGTCAGAAAGTAAATACGATTTCTTTACAGATAAACCAACCGGATAGCCCAAGTAGCATAACATGGAACGGCACTGACAGGAATGGTAATTTCTTGCCTGGGGGAATATATTTTTATTCAATTCAAACGGATAGCGGTAGTAGTAAACCCCAAAAAATGGTTCTATTGAAATAAATGAGGTCGTCTATGGAAAAGAATTCTCCTCGAAAAATTAAAAAAATTGAGATGCCTCATACCTATATCATAATCTTTTTTGTCGTTCTTTTTGCTTCTATTCTTACCTATATAGTTCCTTCGGGTTATTTTCAAGTCAGGGAAACCTCCTATGAGGATCTGAGTGGCAATGTGAAGACAAGAACCGTCCCGATACCGGGGACGTTCCAATATGAGACCAATGATAGTGGAAAGCCGGTTAGGAATGGGATTGAGCTATTTGCTGAGGGTGGTGGAATTGGTGTTACCAACTATGCGTTCGAAGGTTTGGTATCAGGAAGTAAATGGGGTTCAGCCGTAGGAGTTATTGCCTTTATTCTGATCATCGGTGGTGCTTTCGGTATTGTTATGAAGACAGGGGCTATTGAGGCAGCTATAATGGCTGTGATCAAAAAAAGCCGTAAAACAGAGATTCTCATAATCCCTGTTCTTTTTATTCTCTTCTCACTGGGAGGTGCCCTCTTTGGCATGGGAGAACAGGCAATGGTTTTCATTATGATCATAGCACCCTTGATGGTCGCCCTGAAATATGATGCTGTAACAGCAGTGATGGTAACCTATGTCGCTACCCAGATAGGATTCGGAACATCGCCCATGAACCCATTCAGTTGCATGATAGCACAGGGAATAGCGGGTGTACCCATTCTTTCAGGAGCTCTTTTCCGCTGGATAATGTGGTCTTTCTTTACCATTCTGGGAATTGTATATACAATGATATACAGCAGAAATATCAGGAAAAATCCAACTCATTCTCCATCTTATGAATCTGATGCTTATTTCAGGGAGGATATGGAGGCAAAGAAAAATATTGCCGTTAAATTGGAATTGGGGCATATACTTGTTCTCCTAATTTTCGGATTAACTATGGTCTGGATTATCTGGGGTGTGATCACACGTTCTTATTACATCCCAGAGATAGCTACTCAATTTTTTGTAATGGGAATGATTGCGGGTATAATTGGTGTGATATTTAAACTTAATGGTATGAAGATGAATGATATTGCTAGGTCTTTTATGAAAGGTTCAAGTAATTTATTAGCTCCAGCTCTTGTTGTGGGTTTTGCCAAAGGGATAGTGCTTGTCCTGGGAGGTGACAACCCGGCGGTGCCATCTGTGTTGAATACAGTTCTACATCATGCTGGTAAAGCACTGAGTGATTTTCCAACTACCCTCTCGGCCTGGAGTATGTACCTTTTTCAATCCGTTTTCAATTTCTTTGTTGTTTCTGGATCTGGTCAGGCAGCCCTGACAATGCCAATAATGGCTCCACTGGCTGAGATGATCGGGGTTACGAAACAGGTAGCTGTCCTGGCATTTCAACTGGGAGACGGATTTACTAATCTGATAGTGCCGACTTCCGGTGCATTGATCGGAGCCCTAGCAGCAGCCAGGATAGACTGGTTGAAATGGGTGAAATTCCAACTAAAATTCCAGTTGATCCTTTTTATATGCGCTTCGATAATTATTATATTGGCAGTAATGATCGGTTTCAAGTAAAAAAATAAGGCGGGTTTACCCGCCTTATTCATTTAATATTCTTTTCTTCATCGAAACAGGTTCCACGTCCAGATAAATATTGAGAACAGAATAATTCTCTCCTCCTTTCTTTCCGCTGTAATAACCAATTGAATCAGGAGTTTTTCTGAAAACGAACCTGTAACCCCTTGGATCCGTTATTCCATGCTCGGATGTGTGAAAAGCTAAAGCTTTAACTGTCTTTTGATCGTTGTCAATGAACTGCCTTAAGAGATCTTTCAATACAGAATTAGCCAGGATATCATTGTAGAAGAAATCCCTCTTGTAATAAGGGATGAATTCTGGACTGGACGGATCTATAATTGTCCCATTGTATTTAGCTTCAGAAAGTATAATTTCACCTGTAAAGGGATTGAACCTGTCTCCATCTTCAAGGTAACTTATCTTGACATTGGAAAGACAGAAACCCGCTTTGGAATCGACATATTCTGATTCTTTCATATCGATAAGAAGAATTCCGCTGTAACCTAAGATTTCGGAATTTCCCAGATGGTCCATAATAACAGCCGTATTCTCGT
>Ga0272442_10001224_pt1 | contig 39468 bp, 31 predicted proteins | sample SSMForm2O_FD_200262 | JGI IMG/M metagenome (GOLD analysis project Ga0272442, IMG submission 200262) | Marine sediment archaeal communities from Little Sippewissett salt marsh, Falmouth, MA, United States - SSM-Form-2O | ecosystem: Environmental > Aquatic > Marine > Wetlands > Sediment ... | reverse complement strand
CATCCGGGGCCACTCCAAGCGATCCACCCAATGCCAGAAAACGCCAATAAACTCGCCGCTTTCCACCGCCGTCGCTCCCCCGACCATCTGCTTGACATGCAAGGGGTCGGCAGTTCAAGTCTGCCATCGCCCACCAAAGCACCAGGAATTGTACAGGGTGCATGAACCATCTCTAACTCGGTTCCCCCATCGCCACCCAACAGATGACATTCCGAAACGGAGTCACGCAAATCCAAACTCATTGGCGGCTTAATCAATCTCAACTGCGATAAAAAACAAGATAATTTGAGCACGACCAGATACGGTCAGCAGTGAAGGTGACAGGTCGAAGGTGCAGGTGCAGCGGAAGCCGGAATCATCTTCGAGATATTGAGAAGGCATCTCTTACTTGCACCTGCCACTTGCACTTTCGACTGGGGCCGGGCTCCGATTGGGTTGTGGGCCCCGGCCCGCTTTGGTAGTCTTCCCATTGCTTCTGCTTTTCGATGAGCGGTTCGACTCGCCGGGGTTCGCACAATGTCCGGGCAAGAGCGACCGCACCAAGCAATAAGGCGCCGCCAATCACAACAAGCGGACGATATCCGAAGCTATCCGCCAGCCAGCCGCCCAGAAAAGGCATGAAGTACAACGGCATCAGCAGCGTGCCTTCCAATGCAAAGAGCAGCGGACGGATTTCGGGTGTGCCCAGTTCCAGGATATAGCCGCCGAAGCCCACCATCATGGCACTCTTGGCTCCACCCGCGAGCGTGAAAGCAAGCGCAAGGGCCAAAGGCGTGCTCAATCCCGCAATGATGACGAGGCTTAGTGTTCCAAGTCCCAATCCGGCAAGAATAACCGAGCGCGTGCCGAAATGGTTTCCCAGCGGCATCCATGCGAAGTTTGTAAAAATGGCCCCCACTTGCTGTGCTGCCACGAAAATGCCGACCCACACCAGGGGCATACCGATCTCCTTCGTGGCGTAGAGCGTGAGAAAAGGCAACACCAGAGGCAGGCCGCCCGACAAGAGCCGCACACCGATCAAGCGTTTGAGCACCGGGTAGGCTCCCAACACGCTCCGGATCTCTTTACGCAGAGGCGGCAATGCCTGAGTTGCCTGCATCTGCGCCGGCGAAGGAAACCGCAGGCATGACATCGCGCTGTAAGCGATCGCCAGACTTGCGAACGAGAAGGCAAACAGAATGCCATAGTTCGTCGGCCAAGTGATCTCATCGTTGCCCAGCACCGACTTCACCACCATTCCGGCCGCTGCCGCCAGGATTCCCCCGGCCAACAATCGACATCCGAAAGGGGAACAACGGCGTAAGGATCGGCGAATGCGGTCCCCATATGAAAGAATGCGCCGTGTACAATACCGCAAAGCAGGTTGCGTTGCTCGGCTCGCTTGGTGAGCATCCTTACTCAACAACATAGGCTGAAAAGAAAAGATACCAGATGCTTTGGATCAGGTTAGAATACTGCTATGGGATCAAGTAAGGAGGACGGAACCTGTGCTCTCACAATTATCGCGGAGGCAACGCATATAGCTGGCGCTACGGTAGACTCGAATCACAGTTGCCTTAAGACCTCCCACTTGCGAGATGCCATGCATCCTCGGGTCAGTCTTGCGGATTGACATACCCAGGTTTTGGGTCTCGATATCGGAGCCGTCATGTATTTTGTTGCCCTGTAGTTGATTATGCATAGCCGTGCGACTCTGGCACGGAATATGCCGTATCCAGAAGTATAGTCAACGCCTACAAGCCGCCCCAAAAGGAGATACCCTCCGGTGCAGGCTTCGTCTGAATGCGGTTCAAGAAGGCGAATGAACAACTAGAAACGGTGTACGCAATCGATAAGGACAAAGGCGTGCTCACAAACTCCTCAAGGGAGAGTTCCGACCGCACCTTGTTCATGACGGAAGGCTGGTCCGGGGCCGCGTCTTTGAATTCCGAAAACCCCGTTTGTAAGAGGACGCCAAATGCAACGTCTCATGCTCAAATCGAAGATTCATGGAGCGGTCGTAACCGATAAGCAACTTCGATACGACGGTAGTATTACCCTCGACGAAAACTTGATCAAGGCCGCAAACATGCTGCCGGGGGAACAGGTTCAGGTTTTGAACCTGAACAACGGGATGCGTTTCTTGACCTACACCATCGTCGCACCAGCCGGGTCCGGCACTGTCATGCTCAACGGCCCCGCGGCACGCCTCGGAGAAGTTGGGGACACTGTACTCGTGTTGTCCTATGGCATCTATGATGACGCAGAGGCCGCGCACCTGGAACCTATCATCATACGCGTCGGGGAACGGAACCAGCCGATGAAGCAGGACTGATGTCTATGAAGCAAGTCTCAATTACCGTACTTGTCGAGAATACGGGCCAAGGACACAGCCTGCTCGCGGAACATGGTCTTTCGTTCTGGATCGAGATCGGGCCACGCCGAATTCTGTTCGACGCGGGGCAAACCGATACTGTTCTTTCCGGAGAACGGCAATCGTGACTGCACTTCTAAGCGACAACCGCAACGTCGTCGTCAAAGAGGCCCTGGCGCACTTCTTGCGCGGTGTTCCATTTGCGGAGGTCTGTATCTTACCGAATTGAAGGCCGGAGAAACCTGAAGATGACTGAAGCCCCAAGCAAGATCGGTCGCAATGATCCGTGTTGGTGTGGCAACGGAAAGAAGTACAAGAAATGTCACATGGATCAAGACAGGGCTGAGGCGAACAGAACTTGCGCCCCTGAGAGGCGTGACGTGGCACAATGCCCTGTGCCCACCGAAAATGCTACACGCATGCGACCTGTTCCCGCCGATATCAGGTGCCCGGAATACGCCATCACCGGTAGGATCGAACACAATTGCAGGGGACACTCGCGATTGACGGGGCCGGAGCTGGAACAAATGAGGGAAACATGCCGTGCGGCCCGACGCGTTCTTGACCGGGCCGTCAAAGCCGTTCGCCCTGACGTTACCACCAACGAACTTGACGCCATTGTCCATGAAGCCTGCATTCAAGAAGGCGGATATCCCAGCCCACTCAATTACCATGGCTTCCCGAAAAGCGTGTGCACGTCTGTCAACGAAGTCATCTGTCATGGGATTCCTGACGATCGCCCGCTGGTGAACGGCGATATCGTGAACATCGACGTAACCCTTTTCCGCGACGGACTTCACGGGGATTGTTCCGAAACTGTGGCCGTGGGCAGAATCGACAAGTCTTCCCAGAGCCTTTTGGCCACAGCCAAAGAATGTCTGCGACTGGGAATTTCCGCGATTCGCACGCACGGGCGCATCAGGGATATCGGATACGCTATTGCGGATTACGCGCATCGGCAAGGCTGCACCGTGGTGCGCGCTTACTGCGGGCACGGAATCGGCCGATGTTTCCACATGGACCCGCACGTGTTTCACTACCGGAGCAATGAAGATGCTGCCAGGATCACGCCCGGCATGATCTTTACCGTGGAACCAATGATCAACCTCGGGGTCTGGCGACACAAGCTCCTCGACGACCATTGGACCGCGGTAACGGCCGACGGAAAACGTAGCGCCCAGTTTGAGCACACGGTGCTGGTAACCGAAGAAGGCCCGGAAATCCTGACGTTGATCACGGGGAACGTGTGACGACCACTTTTCAGATTAACCAATCTGGCGTTGAGAATACACCGCGCATTGCCGCGTTGCTCAACTCGTTGAGCGAGAAAGGCATCTTGTTGCCTCTATCAGTAAACGATGTATACGAGCGCCTGCGGGACTCTTGCGCTGCAAAGCCCGGAAACACAGTTCGGCATCCGGAGACTGTGCTTCATAAACCTGGATCGCGAAAGTGGCGAGCTATTGATATTCCGGAATGCCGCGATAGCTTTCGGTATATTTATGTCATGTACTACATCGATCGGCTGAGTCGGAGCCATTCCATGGTCATCAAGTTGCCGTATGGTCCGGAAGCTGAGCCCCGTGCAGAGGGTTGGCTCGCCGGCTGTCGGCAGTAGAGAGGAAATCGCACATGAACACGAATACGGATGTCTCGTTCAAAGGCCATTGCATTGTCTCCTGCGGAATCCTGCGTCCAGAGCTGACCTTTATGGCGGAAAACGGATACCTTGACGCTCATAAGCTGCTGTTCACGCCGCCTGGGCTTCATGTTCTGCCTGATGAACTCGAGAAGCATGTCTCGCGGGCGCTGGCCAGGATCGGGGAGGACTGTCCATCGCAAGGCATTATCGTTGCATATGGGCGCAGATGCTATACGAAGCTCGATGACGCTTCCAAGACGATCGATTCAATAATCACCGGGCAGCGGAACGATATCAAACGCGTTCAGGGCGAATATGGCTACGACATGATTGCCGGTATCGAGCAAAGACGAGAAATCAGTGAAGGCCAACCCGAGAAGGTCTTGTGGTTCACGCCCGGATGGCTGTCAGCCTGGAAGACCATATATCAGAAGTACTTCGGTTGGGACAAAGCCGACGCGAATGCGAATTTTCCCGGCTACTACAAGAAAATAGTGGTGCTGGACGGCATCGGAGCTTCCAACCGATACAATAACGAAGAGCCTGAGAAAATCCTCGAACTCTTCGACTGGACAGGCGTCGCGGTCGAGTTCCAGCCGGTCTCTCTCGACCGTTTCAAAGACCTCCTGTGCCAGTGCCTTTGACCGCAACAGCCCGCACGGCATCACGACAGGGGCCGACTATGTGAAAATGGTCGGGAGGCAGGCAGATTCGTGGGTGTTGAGAGTGCGGCATTCCATGCCACGCACCGTGCCGGCATGGCACCTGGCCGCTTGCCATGAATCGCAGGTTGACATGTCCCGCGGCCAAATATAGCGTTCCTGCCGCAACCTTAACACCGTGTCACTGGCTATGTTCGACCCTTAAACCAGGAAATTCGCCCCGGCACAGGGCAGAACGGCTATGAAACGGTCACCGCAAGGGTAGTACGAGCCCATACCCCTTGCCGAACAGAAGGCGCAGGATGCCGGAAGGTGAGCGCAAAACAACAAACCTTTGAACTGCGGATGTCGCCGCACGGTGTCGTGGCTGCGCTTCCCTATGGCGGGCAGGAGCGATGGGCGGAAGCTGTAGCGGTGCGATTTGCGGAAGACGAGGCGGCGGGACTGGTTGCGCTGGCTGCTGCTCGCGTGCCGCTCGGGACACATGCATCCGTGTCGTTCTGGCGAGACATCGCAGCGGATTTCGTTCGCACGCTTTGTCATGTGCCAGAGGGTACAACCCTTAACGTTGACAGCATCGACCCACCCTCGCCGGCCACGCTGGCGGAGTGGGTTCTGAACGCGCCGCCGATGCAGGGCGCAGAGTACCTGTCACCTGAAACGCTTTCAAGTCTCTGGCTGCGTCTGTTGAATTGGGCCGTCAAGCAGGCCCAGGAGTGCGGCGGCCTGACGCCGTTCCTGGAAACCTACGCTCCGCAATGGTCCCGGGTGGGCCGCGTGACGCTGCATCTGGCGGAGAACAAGGGGGATGACCAATATCCATTCGCCTTTATGGCGACCTACGCCGCGGGGATGTCCCGTAGCGGCCGCATACAACGACTTCCATTGGGCCGCGCCTTGCAGGAGTACGCGGGCACGCGAAAGAAACCCGAGTTGCTGAGACTGCTGTCCCCTCTGCATCTCGCCGCCAAACGCAGTGAGCTGATTGCCGATCTGGTGGAAACCGGCGATGTGTTCCATCCGCTGGTTTGGACGCCGGGCGAAGCGCACGCTTTTCTCAAGGAAATTCCCCTGTATGAGGAATGTGGACTGCTGGCCCAACTGCCCAACTGGTGGCGTAAACGAGCCCGCCCGCGCGTCAGCGTCACGCTGGACAGCAAGAAGAACGCGGCATTGGGAAAAGACGCGCTGCTTTCGTTCGACATGGCGCTCGCCCTGGGCGACCAGCAACTATCGCGGGAAGATGCCGAAACGCTCCTGAACGGCGGCGAAGGGCTCGTGCTGTTGCGCGGGGAATGGATCGAGGTGGACGGCGACAAGCTGCGCGAGGCGTTGGCGCACTGGGAGCAAGTTGAACGACAGGTCGGATCGGACGGCATCTCGTTCATCGAGGGGATGCGCCTGCTGGCCGGAACCCCCGCGGACCTGACGGAGACCGGTGCAACGGACGAGGCCGTGGAGTGGGCGATGGTCCGTGCCGGCAAGCGGCTTCGTGAGACCTTGACTGTACTGCGGTCGCCCGCCGACCTTGAGGGCGGACCGCCGCCCGGGTTCAAAGGCGATTTACGGCACTACCAGGTCGATGGGCTGAACTGGCTGTGGTTCTGTTCCCGGCTCGGGTTAGGGTGCTGCCTTGCGGACGACATGGGGCTGGGCAAGACCATCCAGGTATTGGCGGCGTTGCTTCGCCATAAACACAATACTCGACGAAGACGAGCCGCGCCGCAATCCGGCCAGGAGGGCAGGAAAGCAGGCGGGCAGGCGTCGTCACCGTCCATAGTCGTGGTTCCCGCGTCCCTTCTGGGGAACTGGAAGGCTGAAGCGAACCGGTTCGCGCCTTCACTCAACGTCCTGCTCGCCCATCCTTCAGAAACGTCTCGACAGATACTCGATAGCTTGGCGGAGAATACGGCCGAAGCCTTGCGGAAGACGGACCTGGTCGTCACCACTTACAGCATGGTGTCCCGGCAGGAATGGCTGTCGGATGTCGATTGGTACTGGGTGATCCTGGACGAAGCACAGGCCATCAAGAATCCCTCCACGCGGCAGAGTCGCGCCGTCAAGAAGCTGAAAGGCGAAGCACGCGTGGCGCTCACGGGAACGCCTGTCGAGAACCGGCTTGGCGATCTGTGGTCGATCTTCGACTTCTTGAATCCGGGACTGCTTGGCAGCGCTTCGCGGTTCAAGTCGTTCGTCAAGTCTCTCGAAAGCGGTAACCATGCGCACTACGCCCCGCTTCGAAATCTCGTTGCACCGTATATACTCCGACGCCTGAAGACGGACCCCGGTATCGCCCCCGAGTTGCCGGAGAAGACCGAGATGCAGGTCTTCTGCGGCCTGGCGAAGTCACAGGCGGTGCTTTACCGGCAGCATGTCACGGCGCTGACCAAGGCCTTGGAGCAAACGAACGGAGACGGAATGAAGCGGCGCGGCCTGGTGCTCAACTACCTGATGCGCTTTAAACAGATCTGCAATCATCCCAGCCAACTCACCGGCGATGCGGTCTACGACCCGTCCGCCAGCGCCAAGTTCGAGCGGCTCGGCTCGCTTTGCGCGGAAATTGCGTCACGTGGCGAGAAGGCCCTGGTTTTTACACAATTCCGTGAAATTGCCGATCCGTTGGCGGAATACCTGGCTACCGTCTTCGGAACCGACGGCCTCGTCTTGCATGGAGGAACCGCAGTGAAGAAGCGCAAGGACCTGGTGGCCGATTTCCAGCGCGAGGCCGGCCCGCCATTCTTCGTGATGTCGATAAAGGCTGGCGGCACCGGTCTCAATCTCACGGCGGCTTCGCACGTGGTCCATTTCGATCGCTGGTGGAATCCGGCCGTTGAAAACCAGGCGACGGACCGGGCCTTCCGCATCGGCCAGCAACACAACGTATTGGTTCACAAGTTCGTCACGCGGGGAACCGTGGAAGAACGCATCGATAGCTTGATACGCGAGAAGCAGGACATGGCGGATGCCTTGCTTGAGGGCGGCGGCGAGAAGACATTGACGGAGATGAGTGACGAGGAGATTATAGACATGGTGTCCCTGGATATCGAACGCACGGGAGTCTGAAAGAGATGAGTTGGGGAAGAAGACAAAGACGCAGTTCGCACTATGATGACTACTGGCCGGCGTACGTGCCGGTGTCGGAACGGCGCGCACAAGCCAAACAAGTGGTAAAGAGGCTTCGCAAGAAGGGCGAGAACATCGAGCCCGTCGAGATTGAAGGGCGCACGATTGCCCGCAGCTTCTGGGGCAAGGGATGGTGCGCGCACCTGGAGTCGTTTGGCGACTACAGCAACCGGCTCCCCCGCGGGCGCAGCTACGTACGTAACGGTTCCGTCTGCCATCTGGGAATCGACAGGGGAAAGGTCGAGGCGATTGTGTCCGGGTCGGATCTCTACCGCGTTCGCGTGGACATCACGCCCCTGAAGGCGAGCAAATGGAAGAAACTGAAGCAGGAGTGTACCGGCAAGATCGGGTCGCTGATCGAGTTGCTTCAAGGCAATTTGTCCGAAGAGATCATGAGTACGGTCACCCACCGCGAACGCGGCCTGTTCCCGCTTCCCGGCGAGATCAAGTACACGTGCGACTGCCCGGATTGGGCGGACATGTGCAAGCACATCTCCGCCGTAATGTACGGCATTGGAGCGCGGCTCGATTCCCGGCCCGAGCTCCTGTTTCTACTGCGTGGGCTTGATCATGGCGAACTCATCGATGCCGATGCCGCATCCGAAGCCATCGTCGGTAAGGGATCCGGGCGCGCCCGCAGGAAATCACTCTCCAACAAGGACCTGGAAACCGTGTTTGGCGTCGAATTGGCCGCGCCATCGACCGGTGACACTGGAGCAGACGCGAGTGGTTCGGGGCAAGCCCAGGCGGAGAACCGGGCGGGTCGTGCGAAGAAGACGCGCAAAGCGTCCAGGAAGAAGCGACCGCGCCGCGGACGCTCCAAGCGGAAGAGCCCGTCCTTCAAGCCTACGACACGCGCCATCGCCAAGCTGCGCCGCGACCTGTGCATGAGCAAGACGGAGTTCGCGAAGGCCGTCGGCGTGTGTACTGCAACAGTTGGGAACTGGGAGAAAGCCCGCGGCCGCGTAAAACCGCACGCGAAGGGCCTGGCAGGACTGAAGAGGTTGCAGGAGCGACGCGCAAGCGGGTCGGTTAAGAGTAGCCGAGCGAGGGTTTCGGTTAAGAGCAATTGACCATGCCGGCAAAGAAAGAGTATGCGACTCGTCGGACGAATTCCCGACCTGCCCTTCCCCACAGATTGACGGCGCCAATTCGACTCGTGATACAGCCATGTGGGAATTGCTGCTTGCAGGACGTCCGGAATTGCATCGAGCCGGCTACCCTGTTATCTTTCGGGTCTCGGCGAAGACCCGGATGCTCCGCGCGGGATAGAAACCGGCCCCAACTTAACGGAGCGCTGGATATGGAACTGGCCGAATGCAGACACAAAGGAGAAACCCGATGGCAGAACAGATCGAATGGATGAAAGAAGCGTGGGAACAGCGGGAAGGACCCGCCGTGCTTGCCACCGTCAGTGCGGAAGGTAAACCGAACATCATCTACGTCGGCGAGATCAACTGGGATCCCGACAACGGCTTCATCGTTGCGGACAACTACTTCGATAAGACACGCCGCAACATCAAGAACGGCACACCGGGCGCTGTCCTCTTCATCACCAAGGAGGGCAAGGCCTACCAGGCCAAGGGCGCCGTCGGCTATCATACCGAAGGGCCTATCTTCGATAAGATGCAGGAATTCCATAATTCGAAGCACCCCGGTGTGGCAGCCGCCGTTCTGCAGGTTGAGGCCGTCTATTCCGGCGCCGAGAAACTGATGTAATGACCCGGCAACAGTTTCAGGCAGTGCGGCAGCGGTTTGCGGACTACACTGCGACTTTCGCTGCAGCAGAGCATTCCCTGCCGCCGATGCTGCAACTCAAGAAGGACCACTCGGAGCGTGTTGCCGGCGAAGCATTAGCTTTGGCGCAAGCTCTCGGCTGGGCGCCGGGCGAGAAGATAGTCGCGAAGGCGCTCGGCCTTCTCCATGACGTGGGGCGTTTCAGCCAGTACGCGGATTTTGGTACATTCTCGGACGCCGCCTCGGTGGATCACGGAGAACGCGGATGGGAGGTTGTCTGCCGGGAAGGTTGGCTGCACGGCCTCGCAGCTCCGGCCGCGGAACGGATTGCCTTCGGAATCCGCTACCATAACCGGCGCGCCCTGCCCGACAATATCCCGGCGACCGTTATGCCCTGGGTCGCATGCATCCGGGATGCCGACAAAGTGGATATCTACAATGTCGTTCTCGAGGCCGTCGACCGTGACGGCTTTCGGGACCTCCCGGATATGCTGCCGGGCGTTACCCTCGACCGAAGAGTCAGCGAGGCCATGCTGGACAACGCATCGCAATGCGCCGGCGGAGCCCTTGCATGCGTGCGAACGCTGGGCGATTTCCTGGTTCTGCAGATGACATGGGTCTACGATATCAACTATGCACCTACACTCGCGCGCATGCGTGAACGCGGGGTGATTCCCCGCCTTCTTGCGCACGTGGAATCCACTCCCGCGGTCCGCCGCTTGGCACAGGATATCGAGGAATACGTGCGCAACCGCGGCGGCTGACCCGGTAAACGTGCTCGCGGCACCAAGCTCACGACCACGAATCCCGCTATCATGAACACCTCCCGGCCGGTTGACGCCGGAATGGTCATGCCTGTTGCACTTCGGCCTGCTCGCCAATTGTGGATTTCGCGCATTCGGAGCGGAAAGGCGGTGCGGCCACCGGCGAGACACTGAACGACCTATAACCCATCCGGACAAGGTGCGGGAAAACCCGCATGTCCGAAGCGACCTCGCCGCAGACCGTCACATCGCTCTCGCGCCCGACTTCGCGCGCCTGCTCAATGATGTGCTGCAGCAACCAGAGAAAGGCAGGGCTCGTGGCATCCTGGTAGTGCAGCACGCTTTCGTTGTCACGATCCGCCGCCATGAAGTACTGCAACAGATCGTTTGTGCCCAGGCTGATGAATGACACTTCGGAGAGTATCTCGCCGACCGCTGCCGCGGCGGCGGGGGTTTCTATCATCGCACCGATAACCGCATCCGTTGAACATGCGGTCCCTTCGTTTTCCAGTTCCTTGAGAACTGCAAGCCAGTGGCGTTTTGCATCGATGATATCCCCAACCGTTGTGACCATGGGAATCAAAATGCCAACCGGGCCGCATACCGCCGCCCGCAATATGGCTCGAAGCTGGGTGCGCAGCTCATCGGGACTGTCCGCAAGGTGCCGGCGTATTCCCCGCAGCCCAAGCGCTGGATTACGCCCGGTGCATCGCGATGCAAGGCCCATGCGTTTGTCACCACCGATATCGAAGGTGCGGATGGTAACAAATCGACCGCGCGCGTTCTCGATGACAGAGCGATAGACTTCGTATTGTTCCTGTTCAGTCGGCACACGGCCATCCGCGGAAACAAGGAACTCCGTACGAAACAGGCCGATGCCGTCAAGCCCGTACTTGAACATGAGTTTTGCTTGCTCCGGGTTCTCGATGTTGGCCTTGAGCATGATCTTCGTGCCGTTGGCGGAAACACAACCCAGGACTTCCCCTTCATCCGACGGTTCGACGGCTTCCTGCCGGCGCCGGAACTCGCCGATAGTCGATTGCGATGGCCGCAGAATGACAGTCCCGTTTGTTCCGTCAACAATGATGCGGTCCCCTTCCCGCGCAGACTCTATCAACCCGTCGATGCCTCCCGCCGACGGCATGCCGAATCCTTTGAGGAGAATGGCCGCGTGCGACACCGTTGCCCGGCTCTCGCTGGCAAATCCGTGGCTGTGACTCCGTTGCGCAAACAGGGCGTCCGAGGAATGCAGGTGTCGCGACACCATGATTCTACTGTTCTTTGCCTGTCGATCGATGCTGCTCTTTCCTTCGGACAGCACACCCAGGAGGTTATATGCCATATCCCGCACGTCCTCGCCCCGCGCCTGGAAATAGGGATCACGCATCGCGCTGAACTGCGAAATCAGGGCAGCGGCTCCCTGCCAGAGACTCCATTCCGCGCCTTGTCGCTCTTCGGCTATGCGTTTCCGCACTTTCTCGTGGAACGATTCGTCATCCAGCATGGCCTCGTGGATGTCTAGAATAGCCTTGGTTTCCGGCGTCGCACTTCCGTGCACGGTAGCCACGTGTTCGCGCAAACGCTCCTTTGCTGCTTTCACGGCGGCCGTGTAGCGTTCCGTTTCCGCTTCGATCCGGTGCGGGGCGAGTTCGGTTGGCTTCACCGCCGGATCAGGGTCGACGATATGCACGTAACCGATGCCTGTTCCCGGACAGATGGACACTCCTTGCAGGACTACCTCTGCGGCGTGCTTCCGCGCGCCATCGGCATTGCCGGGTTCTCGCGGCATCAAATGACCCCCACACCGTAGAAGTGTTCACGCCGCCACCGTTCGTATTCTTCCCACTGCTTCTGCTTGTCGATGAGCGGTTCCACTCGCCGCCCCGTAACCTTCAGGACCAGTTCGTCATCAGCCAGGAGGGGCCTCTTCGGAACGGAACCGTCTTTGAGCAGCGTGTATGCCTCGCTGATAACCTGGAACGTCTCCTTGTCGCCTGTTTCCGCATCGGGATGATGCGCTTGGGCCTGCCGACGGTATGCGTTCCTGATTTCGGCAGGCGTTCTGCCAAGCGTCATTAGTACAAGCTTGGCGCGTTCCACGATGGTCACGCCCCTTATGTCATCGGTTCCATCGAACGTTAACGTCAGTCCTGTCATTCCGATTCACTGTCGCTCATGGATTCAAGGTATTTCTGTGCGTCAAGAGCGGCCATGCATCCGGTTCCGGCGGCGACGACCGCCTGCTTGTAGACCGGGTCGCACACATCGCCACAGGCGAAGATGCCGGCAGCGGTTGTGCGGGTTGACCACGGCTGCACCTTGATAAAGCCGTGTTCGTCGCACTCGACAAGATCCCGAACCAACTCTGTCTTGGGATCATGTCCTATGGCAACGAAGATTCCGTCACAGGCAATCTCCCGGGTCTCGCCGGTTTCGCTGTTACGCAGCGCGGCACCCGTGACAAGCTGGTCACCGGTGATTTCCTCGACAGTCCAGGGGATCATCCATTTGATCTTCGAGTTGCTGCGAGCTTTCTTCACCTCTATGGGCGCCGCCCGCAGGTATTCGCGCCGGTGAACGATGGTGACGGTCTTTGCGAATCGAGTCAAGAATACGGCGTCCTCCATGGCCGTATTGCCGCCGCCTACCACGATCACATCCCTGTCGCGAAAGAAGGCCCCGTCGCATGTTGCGCATCCGGAAACTCCCTTCCCATAGAATTTGGCCTCGGAAGGAATGGGCAGGCGGCGTGCGAGCGCTCCTGTAGCAACAATCACCGTGCGAGTCTCAATGGTCTCCGATCCATGTTGCAGCGCGTAACCACCGTCAATGCTTTTCACTGCGCCGACATCTCCCGCCAGGAATCTTGTTCCGAACCGCTCAGCCTGCTTCTTGAAGAGGTCCATTAACTCCATGCCGGACATCGGTGCGGGGAATCCCGGGTAGTTTTCGACTTCGGCGGAAACAATCAACTGCCCCCCGGGAGTGGAACCCTCTACCACAAGAGGTCTCAGGTCGGCTCTGGCCGCATAGATTGCCGCCGACAGACCGGCCGGCCCTGTTCCGATTACAGCAACGTTCTCCATTTACACAACCCCTTTCGCTAGCCTTTCGGGCTTTCCTTCCAGACAGGCATCGATATCGCTGTCCGGGAACATCATTGCCATGCCGAATTCCATCTGGAACTCGGGATCCAGAGAGAGATCAACGTGGTCTGTTGCGGCGCGTAGCCGTTCGGCACGATCGCGCTCGTCCGCGGAAAGCAGCGCCAGCTTGGCGCCCAGAGAAGCGGCGTTGCCGATGAAATGAATGCGGCCGCACGCGATCTGCGGTAGAAGTCCGATGCGGCGGGCATTGCTGCGGCGGATAAAATTGCCGAAAGCGCCGGCCAGAAGCACGCTGCCCAGATCCTCCGGTGCCAGGCCCGCACGACGCAGCAGGATGTTGATTCCCGCTCGAATGGCGCCGGTCGCCAGTTGAAGTTCCCTGACGTCTTTCTGCCAGAGGTATATGGCTTCGCCCGAAGCCGCATCTTCCGCCGGAACAAGCAGGAAGTTCGTTTGACCGTCCGCGACAACCAATCGCGAGCGCAACCGATCGGGTAGCTCTTGAGGCGCCTCGTCGGGAGGAAGAATGCGTCCGGTTTCGTCAATGAGCCCCTTGCGCAGCAATTCGGCAACGGCGTCGATCAATGCAGTGCCGCAAAGGCCTACCGGCCGCGTGTTACCGATGACGTTGAGCTGCAAGTCGTCTCCGAGCATCACTTTTTCAATTGCACCCGTTGTCGCACGCATTCCCTGCGTGATGCGAGCCCCTTCGAAAGCAGGACCGGCAGCCGTGGAAGTTGCCTGGAACTTCCCGCCGTGGGCCAGCACAATCTCTCCGTTCGTACCAATATCAACCAGCAGTGTGGGCGTTTCAGCCTTCTCCAAGCCGGCAGCCAGCATTCCTGCGACAGTATCGCCGCCGACAAAACCGCCTATCTGTGGGAAGATGAATACTTCCCCGTTCGGATTGACTGCCAGTCCCAGGGCTTGCGCCGGGATGGTCAATGCCCCGTCAAAGGTCTGAACGAAAGGCACCTCGCCCAGCGCCGAGGGATCGAGCCCGCACAGGAGTTGCTGCATTGAGGAATTGCCGGCGACAACGACTTCGTAGATGTGGCGTGGATGGATGCCGGCCAGTTGGGCAAGCTCATGCAGCATCGAGTTGATCGCCTTGACGCCCGCCTGTTGCATTTCGCCGAGCGCGCCGTGATTCTCGCGGACCCGAGAAATACGGGAAATCACGTCGTCTCCGAACCCGACCTGGGGATTCATGGCGGACGACACGGCCTTTTCGGAACCCGTCACGAGGTCAAACAGCGTGCCGACAACCGTCGTCGTACCGAGATCGATCGCTATGCCGTAGGCTTCGTGCGAGGTGTCGCCAACTTCCAGGCCAACCAGTCGGTTGCCGGCAACGATGGCCGTTCCCTGCCAGTCATGGCTGCGCAGAAAGCGCGCCAGGCTCCGCAGCAGATGAAAAGGTATCACAACCTTGCCAAGGGCTTGCTTGAGACGCGCAACGTCAGAGACCGCATCCTCGCTGCTGGGTGCCTGGAGGCGGAAATGCCGTTTGCTTAATACAGGCTTGAGCGCGGCTCTCTGATGAGCATGCGCCATCAAAATCTGTGTGCCGGCATCAAAGCGGGATTCCGGCGGGATCTCGACCACCAGGGGGCTCTCGACATAAGTCTGACAGGCAAGGCGCTCGCCCTGTCGCACTTGCTCGGCGGAGATAACCCGGCTACCCGCGTCGGAGGGCGGGCATTGTCCGTCCCGAATCCTGACCCTGCATTTGCCACAGATGCCGTGTCCCCCACAAGGACTCTTCAACACGATGCCTGCTCGACCTGCCGCTTCCAGCAACAGCGTTCCCGGCAACACGAATACGCTGCGTCCGCTGGGCTGAAACGTAATTTTGATTTCCTTGCTTTTCATTCTTCCGCCCTGGTCACCGCCCCCTCAGGTATCCCTATAGCGAGCATGTCCCCGTTGGACATGTTCCGGTAGAGCAAGCACCGGCATCTCTGCCCTCGGATACCGAGGCGCTGAACGTAGAAAGTTGCTTGACCGGATCGGCTGCTCCGCATTCCGGACACTCTTTCGCCGTATCGGTTAGCGTCCGCGCCAGGTGATCGAATGTATGTCCGCATTTCGCACACTGGTATTCATAGATAGGCATTGTTGTTCTCCTTTCCTTACTTGCCCGTTCCGTTCCTGTTCTCCTCAAACGCTCTGTGCCACGACCCACCCCAGTCGATCGAGCAGCTTCGCCCTAACAGCAAGGTACGGATCAATCACCCGGAAAAGACCTTGATGTTCGCATGTCTGAACACTAGTCTACTCATAGAACATTGTCAATACACGACAAACCGGTCGCAGATGGAGAAGATGACCGCGTATGATCGGGAATGGCGCACAGGGGAACGGAGGAAGGTGTTGCGTTTCTGAAGCGCGCCGGCGAATTGGACTATGAACATGAAGCATGTTTCTCTGGCCGATCTGGGCGCGGGTGAATCCGGCAAGGTGCTGCGGGTTTCCGGCGGCTGGGGCGTTCAACGCCGCCTTCAGGCGCTTGGCATCCGGCCGGGGGCTATGGTGACGAAGGTGAGCGCAGCATTTCGACCGGGCGCCGTTGTGGTGACGGCAGGCGGCGGCCAGGCCGCACTCGGCCATGGCGTTGCGCGCAAGGTCATTGTAGAAGTGCATCCATGAAGAAGATTCTGCTTATGGGGAATCCGAACGTCGGCAAGAGCGCGGTCTTCGCGCGGCTGACGGGAGCGCGGGTCCTTTCTTCGAACTACCCCGGCACAACCGTAGAGTTTGCGCAGGGAACACTGACACTTGGAAGCGAGAAAGCGCTCTTGATCGATGTGCCCGGAGCGTATGACCTGGAGGCTGCGTCCCAGGCCGAAGAGGTCGCTGTCAGCATGCTCGATGAGGGCGATCTGGTTATCAATGTTGTCGACGCCTCCAATCTGGAACGCAGCCTTCCCCTGACCTTGCGCCTGCAGGAGCGCAGCGTGCCGATGATCGTCGCTCTGAACATGTGGGATGATGCCCTGCACAGGGGAATATCCATCGATGTTGCCAAGCTTGAGGCGGCGTTGGGCGTCCCCGTGGTTCCCACCGTCGCAATCAGCGGCGAAGGTATCAAAGGTCTGGCATCGCGAATTGCCGAAGCCCGAGTATCACAGCACGATGAACGTTCCGAAACGGAACGGTGGTCTGAAATCGGTCGAATCGTCGGCGAGGTGCAGTCCCTCACCCATCGGCATCCCACTTTTCTTGAGGCGCTTGGGGATGCTTCCGTGAGGCCGAGGACCGGTATTCCGATCGCCGTGCTGCTGCTGGTTGCCGCATTTGTCGTGGTACGGTTTATCGGCGAAGGGTTGATCAGCATCGCCCTGGAGCCATTCTTCGAGCAGGTCTGGAAACCACTGATGTTGTCTCTGAGCAGTTTCCTGGGGCCGGGATCCTTCCTGCACGCCATTGTGATCGGCAAGCTTGTTGACGGGGACATTGATTTTGTCCAGTCGTTCGGACTATTGACAACGGGTTTGTTCGTGCCGCTGGGCATGGTGCTGCCCTATATCCTGTCCTTTTACATTGTACTGGGATTCCTGGAGGATCTCGGATACCTGCCGCGGCTTGCCGTGCTGCTGGACACAATGATGCACCGGATGGGACTCCACGGCTGGGCGATCATTCCTTCCCTGCTTGGACTGGGATGCAACGTTCCGGGGATTCTGGCTACACGTATACTGGAAACAAGGCGGGAACGGTTCATCGCGGCAACTACCATATCGATCGGAGTACCGTGCGCGGCCCTCCAGGCCATGATCTGGGGGCTGCTCGGACGCCATGGCGGCGGATACGTTATTATTGTTTACGTTACGCTCTTCGTGGTCTGGGCCCTGCTCGGACGCCTTCTCAACAGCGTGTTGGAAGGACGAAGCCCCGAACTGATTATAGAAATTCCGCCCTACCGCCTTCCCTCTCCGCGGGCCTTGACGCAGAAAGTGTGGATGCGTATGGCGGCTTTCCTGAAAGAGGCGGTTCCGGTGGTACTTGCGGGGGTGCTGCTTGTCAATTTGCTCTATTTCGCCGGATTGTTTGATTCCATGGCCCGTTTGACCGCGCCTCTTATGACCCGGGTGTTGGGTTTACCCGAGGAGGCCGTCGTTGCAATGGCCGTCGGCATTCTGAGGAAGGACGTGGCCGTGGGCATGCTTGGAGCCCTGGATTTGACAGCGGCGCAGCTCACGGTGGCGGTTACCGTCCTGGCCATGCTGTTTCCCTGCATAGCCACCTTCGTTGTCTTATGGAAACAACTGGGATGGGCCGATTTGGGCAAGAGCGTTTTGCTTATGCTTGCGAGCAGCCTTCTCGTCGGCTTTGTTCTCAACCTACTGGTTTATTGAGAAGAAGCCTGCTTCGCGGGAAGCTCACTGCGCTGGACTTGGCTACGCTTCGATGTGCCGGGGAACCGGAGCCGGCTCCGGATGCGGGCAAGGAACCCAGTGCGCCGGCGGCCGGGCAGGCATAAGATGCGCCGAGGAGCAGGTCGCAGGAAGCGGGGAGGATTGAATGAATGAAAGGCTGAGTCCCACACTGGAGGATTACTTGAGCGTCGTGTTCAAATTCCAGCGGCAGAAACGTTTTGCGCGCGTACGAGATATTTCTTCCACTCTTGGCGTAGCCAAGTCCGCAGTCACAGGGGCTCTGCAGAGGTTGTCTTCCAAGGCACTGGTCAATTACCTGCCTTACGAGCCGGTGACATTGACGGAAGAAGGACAGCGACAGGCAGAGGAAATCCTGCTGCGGCATCAGATCATCTTCGATTTTCTACGGAATGTCCTGGCGATTGAAATCGAGAAAGCAGAATCGATGGCATGCGAGATGGAGCACGCTATCAATGCGGCGGCGCTGGAGAAGTTCGTCTGTTTCCTGGCTTTCATCAGCACACGTTCGGGCAATGGCAAGACCTGGCTGAAGGAGTTTCAGCGCTTCACGAAGAGCGGAGTAGCGGGCCGCACGTGCAAGGAATGTATTAAGGAATACCTGCACAAGGCGCGGGATGATATGGGAACCACGCACGTGTGACCGGGTAGGAACCGCTGCCCGGAACCTTCATTCGTTTAAGCGGTTCGGTTAGGACCGCGCTCCATTTGCCCCATTTGGCCGTGTTCCTGGAGAGCGGCAGGCTCTGCCGCATCTGGAGTCTGCCCGTCCCAAATGGGGCGTGGACAAGCCGGATGAGATTAGGGCGGCCTGGCGTCCGAATGAAGTTTCAGCGCTTCAGCCGATCGATCTTCTTTGCCTCGTCTTCCGCGCGGATCTCCTGCATCAGCTCCTCGAAGGTCATTCCCGCCTCCTTCTCCAGCTCCGCTTGGACATCCGTCTTGCGGCGCACCACGCCCGGTATGTCCTTGGCGCAACGGAACCCGATCGCCGCAGTCCCCCCGCGGATCCTGCGTCCCCGGCCGCGTGCACCGAGGATACCGGCCGCCATGCCGACCCGGCTCGGATACGAGCGCAGATAGGCCTGCAGCCCGCTCTGGCCCGACAGGAACGACCCGCCCCGAAAGACGTGCGACTTGCCTTTTTTCGGCCCCTGTGGATCGAAGACGGGTGAAACGCTGTAGTAGTCCTTCTTGTAGATGTCGTTCACCCATTCCGCGGCGTTCCCGGCCATGTGCACGACGCCGTAGGGACTGTAGTATTCCTTGTCCCATTCGAACAGCTGATCCTCGATGGCGGTCAGTGCCCGCTGCGGCAGCTGCTTGTCCACCTCCCAGGTCACGGCCGGAATGCGCGTCGGGGGCGGCGGCGGAAGGTCGGCCTTCTTCACGCACGAACAGCCGTGCGACTTCGGCTCCGGGCGTTTCGGGGGATTCTGGCGGTCCATCTCCTGCCCGATAAACGTACGCGCGTCCTTGTAATTGATCGTGTGATCCGACTTGATCTCGTTGCCCCAGGGGTATATCCGTCCATCCCTTCCCCGGGCGGCCTTTTCCCATTCTGCTTCCGTGGGGAGACGTTTCCCGATCCACTTCGCATAGGCATATGCGTCGAACCAGTCCACCCCGACCACCGGCTGTCTCGGCTTGCTCAGCCCGGGCGTTTTCCAGCCCTCGGCGTCGTGCTTCTTCAGCGGCGGCGCATCCGGGTGTTCCACCGATGGATCGCGCTTCGCTTTCATCGCGTCAACGAACTTCCGGTAGTCCTCGTTGGTGACCTCGTACTTGTCGATCAGGAACGGGCTCACCCACACGATATGCATCGGCCACGTGTCCCTGGTCGGTTCGGCGCCCTTCTGGCCCATCAGGAAATAGCCGCCCGGAACATAGACCATGTTCTCCTCGGACACCGGCTTCTCGGGTTTCTTTTCCTCCGGGTGGTCCTTGTTGTAAGCATCGATGATCTCTTCCTCTATCGAAACAATGTAGTTGAAGTCCATCGCATGGAACGCCGCGAGCTGGCCCTTCTCGGCGGGCATCACCGTGCCGACCCAGAACTGCAGGAAAGCTGTTGTCTCCTCGATCGACTCGTCGTATTTCTTCTCGTTCATGAGCTCGGGGATCCGTTCCCTCATGAGCCGCGCCAGGTTCTTGGTGCCCAGTCTTCTTCTTTCGACCAGCAGGTCGTAGGCCCTCTTGACCTTCTCGTTCTTATTGAAGTCACGCCGTCCCCTGAGCTTGGTCATCTCCTCAGTGTCGTCGTGGAAGTTCTTTATCGCCGCCTGGATCGGCGGGAGCCACTCGCCTTCGACTTTCTCCATGCCGCCGGCCAATCGCTTGAGCTCCACGGCGAACGCCTGGCGCACCTTCTCGACCTCCGCGGAACGCGGCGCGCCCTTGCATTTCTCGAGGAACTCGGTGCAGATCGCTATGCCGTCCCTGTATTCCTGCTCCGACAGGGTCTGTGTCTCATCGACCTTGTACTTCTGCAGCAGCTTCTCCTCGAAAACAGGCGTGATATCCGCCTCGGTCATCGATTTTATGTCGCTTTTGAGGAATTTGCGCGACACCGGCAGCCGGAGCCCCTTCTTCTTTACCCTGAGTATGACCTTATCGGGGGTATCCATGGCCACCTGGCCGTAGACCTTCGTACCGTCCTTCAGTACGATGTTGACGCCCTTTACCTTCGGGACCAGCTCCTGCGCTGCCGGGGAAAGATCCGAGTGCTGCACGGCGAGAGCCGAAGAGAAGGCAAGCAGGCCCGCCAGGGCTGCGAAGGAGATTCGTTTCATACATCCTCCTGAATTTTCAATTGGCGCAGTGTACAGTTTCCCCGGAAAGTGGTCAAGATTTCCGTCAGAGGACGAAGCGGATGTCCTGCACAGGGAGGGATCCCCGCTCGCAGTGCAATCCGCCTCAGGCGGATTGCACTGCGGGCAACGCCGTTCTGTACTCGGAAGGCAGCATTGCGGGCGGCAACGCCGTTCTGTACTCGGAAGGCAGCATTGCGGGCGGCAACGCCGTTCTGTACTCGGAAGGCAGCATTGCGGGCGGCAACGCCGTTCTGTACTCGGAAGGCAGCATTGCGGGCGGGCAACGCCGTTCTGTACTCGGAAGGCAGCATTGCGGGCGGCAGCGCCACGCTACGGCGGACCGGCAGACATGCTCAGCTCAGCGCGGCAGACGGCCTGCTGCGACATGTGTTCCCGTCGCCCTCCTGGGCGCGCAGGCGCTCGATCAATTCAAGCGCCTTCTTCGCCTCGGGTGTTGACGGGAACTCGAAGACGACCTGCCGGCACTTGTCGATCGCCTTGCGCCTGTCGCCGGTGCGGTAGGAGATGATTGCCCATTTCAGCAGCATGGACGCCAGAAACGGCTCGTCGCGGTAGTCGAGAAATATCTGCTCGAGCATGCGGTCGGCCGAAGAGTAGTCCTTCGTCTGGATATGGTATTCAACGATCTTGCCCAGCGACCGGCCCGCGAACTCGCTGCCGGGATATTTCGTGGCACAGGCGCGGTACTCCTTCACCGCCGCCTCGCTGATCGTAGCGCGCCCGGCGCCCTTCGCCTCCAGTATCCGAGCCACGAGCCACTGGGCTTCCGCCTGCGCCAGTGAGCTGGGCATTCCCAGGATACGCCGGAGGACCGCCACGGCCTCGTCGAGCTTGCCCTCGTTCTCGAGCACCTTCGCAATCCCTATCAGGGCATTGCCCACAAGCGGCGATCGCGGGAAGTTCCTGCTGAAGACGTCACACACGGCCATGGCCTTCGAGAGCTCGCCCTGTTCGAGGTAAAGCTCCCACATGATTCGATAGGCTTCTTCCCTGGTGGACAGGGGGATCGGTGCGTCCTCGGATTCAACGGTGAATTGCACCTTCTCCAGGCCGGTTTCCGCCTTAGCATTTGCCCTGTTCCTCAGCCCCATACCGTTGAAGATCCGTGCGAGCTCGAGGTAGGCCCTGGCTTCCACCACTTCCTTCCTGGCTCTCAGCACCGCGTCCGGCACAACGCTGTGCACATAAGAGATATCCGTACCGACCCCGCCGGCGACCATGAGCCTCGCCGCCACCTCGATCGGTCCGGCCTGTGCGCTGTGGAGCTCGTCAACGTAGGAGGCAATGAGTTCGTCCCCGACGGCGCACTCCATTATTCCGTCCGCGGTGTCAACGGAGCCCTGTCCCGCACGCGTGGTCTGCACAGTGCCCACGAAGACGCCCGAATGGACCTTGTCGCCTTCGCCCACCTCGATGAGGGTAACGACCATTTCGTCGCGCACCCTGAGCCGCGGCTTCTGATCCTCCTCGAGCAGACTATCCAGATCCACGGCGAGCGTGGGGGCCTCGTAATTGTCCTTCGGTTCCTCGATCTTGCAGGTTGATGCCAGTCGAATCTTCATCATGTCCCGGCCATCAGAGACATCCATGTCCAGGTCGCGTGCCCTTAGATAGAGCGGCTGTCCGACGAAGGCGGCCACGGCCTGACCCTCGTGCGTTCCGAGGGTGAAATCGATGCTGCCCGAAGACACGATCTTGATTTCCTTCTTGCGGACGACATCTCTCGTGCCGTCTTCGGTGTTCCTGTCCACGTACGTAACCGTGACCTTGTCGCCGCCGGTGATCTCGATGGTTCCGTTGCCCGGGTTAGCCGATCCTGCCGCCGTGACCAGGCTGCCCATGAACACTTCGTCGCTGCCCGCGAGCGGCGCCACGGGGATGGTCTCGGTGTCGCCCGATGCCGTTTCCAGGGTTACGCGGATCTCGTGCCCCATCTTCTTCAGGACCGCGAGGTCGGCGTCCTCGATCTTGATGTGGAGCCTGTGGCGGGCCTCGGCTACCTCGATCGGAACGCGGCCCGGCTTGACCAGGGTGCCCACCATGCTCAGCGCCCTGATCGCTTCGCGCCATCGTTCCCGGGCAAAGTGCGACATCCCTATATAGTAGAAAGCCTGGTTCGCCCACACAGTGTCACGGTACTCCCTGACAACACGCTGCAGCGCCGCGAACGCCTTACCATACTCACGTGCGTTGAAGTGCGAAACGCCGACGAGGTACAGGGCCTCCACGTAGATATCCCTTCGCTCACCCTCCAGCTTTTTTCCCGGGGTCTTCAACATTTCCAGGCGCCGCAGATGCTCGATCGCCTTCCGGTTGTCCCTGGCCTGATGGTAGTGCCGCCCAAGCTGGAGGCGTGCCCTGAGGCTGACCAGGCTGCCCGGATTCCGGTCCACCAGTGTCTGGAGCATTCTGACGCCCCGCTCGGCTTCGCCGGCCTCGAGGAGGTCCCCTGCCCGCCTCAGCGGGTCATCCGAGGATGTCCGTGACCGCGCCGCCTCGACTTCGGTAGCGGCCGCCATCATGAGAAAGATCGCCAGCGCCCCGGCGAAACCCGCGCCCCCGTGCTTGATCGCTGCATTCATCGGCCTGCCTCCTGCTTGGTTAGAGTATGCCCGCCCTCATTAGGAAATACGCCGATTCAGGCGTAATCTAACTGCTGTATTCGGCGTGGGCGCGTTTCGGGCTGCAGGCAATGGGAGTGGCCGGACCGGGGCTTGATGAGATGGCGTCAGAGGTGCAGGGAGTAGCGCGAGTCGAGGGTGAAGGCATTTTCGATGTGATTGATGCGCGTTTCCGGGCCGTTCATTTCGCCAATGACTTCCACTACGTCGAAACGGAAATACAACCGGGGGTTGCCCAGCCGCTTGAGATAGCGGACCGCCGCGCGGGAAAGCGAGTGACGTTTCTTCCTGTCGACCGCCGACGCGGGCCGCCCGAAGGTTTCCATCGCCCGGGTCTTCACTTCGACAAAGACGAGCACTTCACCGTCCCTGGCCACGATATCTATTTCGTCCCGCGTTCCGACCCTGACCCGCTTGCCGAGGATGCGGTACTGCTTGTCTTTCAGGATGCGCGAGGCCATCTTCTCGCCCCACTTCCCTATCCTGTCGGTATCCTTCCTTCGCCGCGCTTCGTTGGCGGTCATCGCGTTCCCCTCATTCGGCGCCGGTGCGCCGCCTGATGTTCTCCGCCTCGCGGACCGGCCTGAAGGACCGTCTGTGCGCGGGACACGGGCCGTGTTCGAACAGCGCCTGGATGTGCGCCCTGGACCCGTAGCCCTTGTGCTTCGCGAAGCCGTACTCGGGGTACTCGCCGTGCAGCTCACGCATTCTGGCGTCACGGGTCACCTTCGCGATAACGCTCGCGGCGGCGATCGACAGGCTCCTGGAATCACCCTTGACTATGGCCGTGGAGCGAACAGGAAGGCCGTCCATCGGCAGGCCGTCCAACAGCACGTGATCGGGAAGGAAGACAAGGTCGGATATCGCGCGGCATATCGCTGCCCGCGTCGCGCCGAGGATGTTGAGTTCGTCGATTTCCCCGACATCCGCCACTCCCACCCCGATCCTCACATCGGGCGCTTCCTGGAGCAGGTCGAAGAACGATTCGCGCCGCTTCTCCGAGAGCCGCTTGGAGTCGGTGAGCCCGGCCAGCAGGCCGTGTTCCTCGCCCTCGGCGAAGGTGCGCTTCATGATAACGGCCGCCGCGACGACAGGCCCCGCCAGGGGGCCGCGTCCGGCTTCGTCGGCACCGGCCACTTCGGAAAACCCGGCCTCCCAGCATTTACGTTCGAAGCGAAGCAAGAACCACTCCCGGGCGGGTCGCGGGGCCGCTTAGAGCCGTGGGGCTATTTACGTATCTTGGTTTTGAGGCGGGCCTGTTTGCCCACTCGCCTGCGCAGGAAATACAGCTTGGCACGCCGCACCGACGCCGAGCCTTCAACGGTGACCTTGGTGATGTGGGGAGAATGCACGGGAAACACCTTCTCTACGCCAACGCCGTGAGACACGCGTCGGACCGTGAAGGTCTCGGTGTTGCCGCTGCCGTCCCGTGCAATGACGGTTCCCGAGAACACCTGGATTCTCTCCTTGTCCCCCTCGTAGATCTTGGCGTGGACCTTTACGGTGTCCCCCACCTCGAACTCGGGTGCATTCTCCGCGAGCCCCTCGCGGCGGATCTTTTCGATTGCAGTTGTCATTATTTCTCTCCCTGTCCGGGCTCTGCCCAAACGCCAGTGTCCAGTCTTCAGTTAGCCTGCCCGTCAGTTTTCTCCCCGAGCAGGTCCGGCCGCCGCCCCCTTGTCCTTTCCAGCGCCTGTTCTTTGCGCCAGCGCTCTATCTCGGCGTGATCGCCCGACACCAGTATCTCGGGCACGCTCATACCCCTGTATTCTGCCGGCCTCGTGTACTGCGGGTATTCCAGCAGGCCGTTGGCGAACGACTCCTCGTCCGTGGCCCCCTCGCCGCCAAGTACACCAGGCAGCAACCGAACAACAGCGTCGATCACGACCGCTGCCGCCACGACTCCGTTCGTGAGAACGTAGTCTCCTACCGATATCTCGTCGTCAACCAGCGCCTGCCTGACGCGTTCGTCCACTCCCTCGTAATGCCCGCAGACAAAGACAAGGTGCGATTCGCGGGCGAGATCCTCCGCCTGCGCCTGCTCGAACCGTCTCCCCTGGGGCGTCATGAGAACAACGCGCGTATCGTTGCGTCGTACGGACTCGACGGCCTCGAACAGCGGTTCCGGCTTCATAACCATCCCCGGCCCGCCACCGTACGGCCTGTCGTCCGTCGTCCTGTGCGCGTCGCGCGTGAATTTCCTCAAATCAACGGTTCCGAAAGCTGCGTGTCCGCCTTCGACCGCGCGTTTGAGCATGCTTTCCTCGAGAAAGCCCTTCAGCATGCCCGGGAAAATGGTAATGACGTCGATCGCAAGCGGGTTAGCCATGTTGAGCTCCACACCCGCGGCCATGGGGCCTCCGTTGATGCGTGCCGGCGGTCGGCCAGAGATGGAGCTGCCGGGGACATGGCCCTGGGCGGCTTATTTCTCGGCCTTCCGCGATCGCTTCACGAGGCTCCTGACCGTGTCGCTGACCTGGGCTCCCTTGCTGCGCCACGCCTCGACCCGGTCCATCTTCAGCTCGAAGTTCGTTCCGTCCCGGTTCGGGTCGTACCAGCCCAGTATTTCCAGGAACCTGCCGTCGCGCGGGGACCGCGAGTCCGCGGCCACCACCCTGAAGGCCGACCTGTTCCTGGCTCCTGTCCGCGTTAGTCTGATTTTTACGGCCATACACCTATCCTTCTTGTCTCAAAAGCGGGGGATGATTGCACGTTGCAGACGGAGTTGCAAGGTTTCTTTTGGGGCCCTATCAGCCGGACTGCGACTGCTCCTCGACCTTGCTGCTCTTGGCTTTCTTCGGGGCTTTCTCGGTGAATACGAGCTTGTCATCGCCCGCCGTCACGCTGATGGTGGCCTCACCGGGGAACTCGCCCCTGAGTATCGCCTCGGCCAGGGGATCCTCGACGTGCCGTTCTATCGAGCGTCTCAGCGGACGGGCGCCCAGCGCCGGATCGAATCCGTGGTCTATCAGGAACTCCCGGGCGGACTTCGCGAGGCGCAGGTGCTTGCGTTTCGCATCCAGACGTTCGCGGACCTTCGCCAGCTCGATGTCCAGGATCGCGGCGACGTCCTTCCTGGTAAGCTGGCGGAAAACGATCATGTCGTCGAACCGGTTGAGCAACTCCGGCTTGAAGACCCGTTTCGCCTCGTCGATCATGAACTTTTTCATGTGCGAGAAATCAGCATCATCGGACGTGTCTCCGAACCCCAGCCCCCCTATCTTCTTGGTAGAATCCAGGCCCAGGTTCGAGGTCAGGATAACGATGGTGTTGCGAAAATCAACGTGCCGTCCCAGGCTGTCCGTAAGCTTGCCCTCCTCCAGTATCTGCAGGAGCATGTGCATGACTTCCGGATGCGCCTTTTCCACCTCGTCGAAGAGGACCACCGAGTATGGACGGCGCCGGACCTTCTCCGTGAGTTGACCGCCCTCGTCGTGGCCGACATAGCCCGGCGGCGACCCGACCAGCCGTGACACAGTGAACTTCTCCATGTACTCCGACATGTCTATCTGCACAAGCGCGTCGGCATCGTCGAACATGAACTCCGCCAACGCCTTTGCCAACAGCGTCTTCCCCACCCCGGTGGGCCCCAGGAAGACGAAGGAGCCGATGGGCCTCAGCGGATCCTTCATATCGGCGCGCGAGCGGCGCAAAGCCCTGGAGATGGTTTCCACCGCCGTATCCTGGCCGACAACGGTCTTGCTGAGCTCCTTCTCCATTTCCAGCAGCCTGGCGAGCTCCTGCCCTTCCATTTTCTTGAGCGGCACGCCGGTGGTCTTGGATATCACGGCGGCAACATCCTCGTCGGTCACGATCAGTTCTTTCTCGTTGTTGGCGTTCCTCCATTCCGCCACAATACCTTCGAGAACTTCGCGTTCCTTGCGCTCCTTGTCGCGCAGGTCGGCTGCTTCCTCGAAGCGCTGTTCCCTGATTGCCGCTTCCTTGCGCCTGCGGATCTCGTCGATGTCCGCCTCACGTTCACGGAGATCGGGAGAACGGGTGGTGTTCAGTATCCTGACCCGCGCACCGGCTTCGTCTATGGCGTCGATGGCCTTGTCCGGCAGGAACCGCCCGGGAATGTAGCGCGCGGAGAGCCGCGCGGCCGCTTCAAGCGCGTCGTCGGTGTACTTCGCCTTGTGATGATCCTCGTAGCGGGTCCGGATGCCCATCAGGATGCTGATGGTCTCGTCAACCGACGGCTCGTCTACCCGAACGGGCTGGAATCGCCGTTCCAGTGCCGAGTCCTTCTCAATGAACTTCCGGTATTCGTTCATTGTCGTGGCGCCAACGCACTGCAGCTCGCCCCTCGCCAGCGCGGGCTTGATGATGTTCGAAGCATCCATGGCGCCCTCGGCCGAGCCGGCGCCGACAATGGTGTGCAGTTCGTCAACGAACAGGATGATGTTTCCCGCGCGCTTGATCTCGTCCATCACCGCCTTGATGCGTTCCTCGAACTGGCCGCGGTACTTGGTTCCGGCGATCATCAGGGCCATGTCCAGTGCGATGATCTTCTTGCCGCGCATGACCTCGGGAACGTCGCCCATTATGACGGACTGCGCCAAGCCCTCCACCACGGCGGTCTTGCCTACCCCTGCTTCGCCAAGGAGGACCGGGTTGTTCTTGTTGCGCCGGCACAGTATCTGGATAACGCGTTCCAGCTCGTCCTTCCTGCCGATTATGGGGTCGAGCTCGTCGCTCCGCGCCAGCTCGGTCAGGTCGCGTCCGAACGTGTTCAATGCCGGGGTCTTCGTCGGACTGTCGTCCACGACCTCCTCTTCCGGCGGGGTCGGCGCGTCAAACTCGAAATTGGGGTCGAGCTCGCGCATCACCTCGCTGCGCGCGGCATCGAGATTCACGTCGAGGTTACGAAGAACCTGCGCCGCCACGCCCTCGCCTTCACGGAGGAGGCCGAGCAGGAGGTGTTCCGTGCCCACATAGGTGTGGTTCAGCGACTGCGCTTCCGCGATCGCAAGCTGCAGGACTTTCTTCGAGCGCGGGGTGAAAGGCGGGTTCCCGACCGTCTTCGTTTCGGGCCCCTGGCCAACCGCCCGCTCCACCTCGAGCCGTACGTTCTCCAGTGATATGCCGAGCCGTTCGAGTACGTTCACGGCTACCCCTTCGCCCAGGGCAATGAGCCCGAGCAAAAGGTGCTCTGTTCCCACGTACGGGTGGTTGAAACTGTCGGCCTCCCGCTGGGCAAGCTGTATGACTCTCTGCGCGCGTGGCGTGAAATTACCGAAATTGTTCATCAAGTATCCTCGTGGACACCCTTACGGCGCCCTCCCTTCTTCGCCTGGAGCGGCTTCTTGCCTTCGTCACGTCCGCCGTCGACCAGGCTCACTCTCGCCAGCTTGCGCCTGACGGTGTCGGAGCGCAGAACGTCGCGATCCTCGGGCGTAAGCTCCTTGCCGGCCATCTTCTGGAGATGTCCGGGTTGAGTCAGAAGCATTATCTCGTTTATCTTTCCCACTGTCAAGTTCCGCACGATTCCGAGCTCTACGCCGAAGCGCAGGCCGGACAGCAGGTCAACGGCCTCGCCCGACGCGAGGAGCCGGGACCTGGTGAGTATCCCGAAGGCGCGCCCTATCTGGTCGAGAACGTAGACCCTCCTGCTTTCCATCAGCCGTGCCCGAGCGTTCCGCTCGTGATGCACGACTTCACTCACAATTTCCGTCAGCCGGGATATGATGGTTTCCTCCGATGCGCCGAGGGTCGCCTGGTTCGATATCTGGAACAGGTTCCCATGCGCTTCCGTGCCTTCGCCCGACAGTCCGCGGACCGCCACGCCCAGCTTGTCAAGGCCCTTGATGACCGGCTCTATCTCGTTCAGCAGCCGCAGCCCGGAGAGATGTATCATGACGCTGGCTCGCAGCCCGGTTCCGACGTTGCTGGGACACGCGGTCAGGTAGCCGAATCGCGGAGAGAACGCGTACTTCACCCGGCTCTCCAGTTCGGAGTCTATGGCGCTGACCGTCTTCCATGTCGTCTCCAGGGCCATACCCGGCCTGATGGACTGCAGGCGCAGGTGGTCCTCTTCGTTGATCATCACCGCAACGTGTTCGTCGTGCGTAACCACGAGACCGCTGCCCTTACCTTTTTCGGCCAACTCGGGGCTCATGAGGTGGCGTTCCTGCAGGATTGCCTTGTCGATCCGGCTGGTCGCGTCCATGTCCAGGAACACGGACGAACCGATTGCCTCGAGCCCCTGCAACGAGTCGCGCAGGGACTCGCAGAGGATGGCGCGCTCGTCATCACCCGCCCAGCCCGGGAAGACCGCACCGCTGACATTCCTGGCAAGACGCACCCGGCTGCTTATCACGATGCCCGCGTCTTCGCCCCTGGACAGCCAGGCTCCCGGGCTCCTCACAAAGTGTTCGATTGTCATCCCGCACCCCCGTGACCATTCACGGTGCCGGCCGTCCCTGCCCCATGTTTCGCCTTCAGGCCCTTTATCCGGTCGCGCAGCTTCGCGGCCCCCTCGAAATCCTGCCGAGCAATCGCGTCCTCCATCTCCAACTCCAGCGACGTGAGTTCGGCGCTCATTCTTTCGCACGCCGGCACCTTCCCCGCATGCATCGATCCCTTGTGCATGGCTTTAAGCAGGGGCGCGAGCTCCTCCGAGAAGGCCTCGTAGCACGAGGCACACCCAAGGCGCGACAGCCGGCGGAAGTCGGACTCCTTCATGCGGCAGACGGGGCATTCCTTGTCCGATCCCGCCTGTGCGGGCGCGGCCTGGAAAGTGCCGCCGAACAGGATATCCGTCACGGACGCCTGGGCAACCATGTTGAAATCGGTTTCCGAGGCGCAGGTCTCGCACAGGTGCATCTCGCGCGCCACGCCGTCCGACACTTGTTTGAAGTGCACGGTCGCTTCGTTCTCTCCGCATGCTTCACATTTCATAGCTGGTACTCCCGCCGGTACTCGAGCCAACTGGGTGTGCCCGCCGGGCACAGACGGCATGGGCGGCCCTACTCTATCGGCGTACCGGTGCTCCCGGCGTACTTCCGGAAGGCCCTTTCAAATCTCCGAGTCGCCTTCCCGGGCTTGCCGTCCCCGATCGGGCGCCTGTCGATCTCGACGACACCGATGACCTCCGCCGCGGTTCCCGTGAGGAACACCTCGTCCGCCGTATAAAGGTCATGCCTGTTCAGCATTCGCTCCCGGACCTCCATTGCCTGGTCGCGGGCGATGTCCATGACAACGGCGCGGGTTATGCCCTCGAGTGCGCCGGCGCAGGCCGGCGGCGTGGAGAGCACGTTGCCGTGCAGCGCGAACACGTTGTCGCCAGTGGCCTCCGCGACGAAGCCGTTCGGGTTGAGCATCAGCGCTTCCATGCACCCGGCATTGATGGCTTCGATTTTCGCAAGGATGTTGTTCAGGTAGTTCAGGCTCTTGATCCGGGGGTTAATCGCCTCGGGATGGTTTCTGACCGTTCCCGCGGTGACGATCTTCAGGCCCTCGTTGTAGAGTGTCTTCGGATAGAGCTGTATCTTCGCTGCGATGATGATTATCTGCGGCTTCGCGCACAGGTACGGGTTGAGCCCGAGGGTGCCGACGCCACGCGTTACGACCAGCCGGATGTACCCGTCCATGCACCGGTTTGCCTTGCATGTCCTGACCACTGCGCGCGATATTCCCGCCTTGCTCAACGGTATGTCGAGTGCGATCGCCTTCGCGGAGTCGTAGAGCCGGTTTATGTGTTCATCCAGCATGAATACCCGGCCCTTGTACGAGCGGATACCCTCGAATACCCCGTCGCCATACAGCAGACCGTGGTCGAACACAGAAATCCTTGCACTGCGCTCCGGAACCAACTTCCCGTTCAGATAGATCTTCATGTCTCCCTTTCAGCTGGCGACAAAGTATGGCTTGCCATACGTAGCTCCGCCCGGGGAACGCGGACAGCGCGGATCAAAGCATGGTGCACCCGAGAGGAGTCGAACCTCCACGCCCTCAACGGGCACAAGGACCTGAACCTTGCGTGTATGCCAATTTCACCACGGGTGCACGCGATAAATTGAGGGCATAAGGTAACACGGGGTGTCTGAATGGTCAAGCCTGCAGGCCACGGCCCGGCGCGAAGAATCGCCGCGGTGGCTAGGAGCGAGGGGTTAGCGGCTTAGTCAATCTCAACTGCGACAAAAAACAAGATAATTTGAGCACGACCAGATACGGTCAGCAGTGAAGGTGGCAGGTCAAACGTGCAGGTGCAGCGGAAGCCGGAATCATTTTCGGGATATTGAGAAGGTATCTCTTACTTGCACCTGCCACTTGCACTTTCGACTGGGGCCGGGGCTCCTATTGGGTTGTGGGCCCCGGCCCGCTTTGGGGCTAGCGCGCGGCGTCCTTCTCGACCGGCGGTTCCACGAGCGGAAGCTCGGGGCGCACGGGATAGGGCTTGCCGTCTTCCAACTCGAATGCCTGGCCGATGAACGTCACGCCGTTGCGGCTGGAGCGCAGACCGGAGCGCGTGAACCTGTCGGGCCCCGACTGGTGCAGCACCGTCACGTAGCCCTGTGCGTCTATTTTCATGTACGGCTTCTTCAGGCGGATGATGGGCCCCAGCCGGAACACTCCGTAGTTGAGGCCGGCCTCCTCGTCGTCAACGCACAGGAACAGCTGTTCGCTCCTGGCGCGGGACCAGTACCGCAGCGTATAGGTTCTCCTGCCGCTGTTCGCGCCGGGCACGTCCCTGCGAAGCGTCACCAATTCCAGCCCTCGTACGACGTCCACCATAACCGCGTTCGACTTGTGGGTCTTCGTTCCCCACTCTATCTCCGCACGGACAATGTACCTGCCGACCTTGCCCATCGTGTACCATTGCGACAGGTCCAGGGCGACCTTCTGCGTTTTGTCGGGACGCACGACGAGTTTCTCCACGAGCGGCCGCTTGTCGACTTTTGCCAAGGGCTGGAAGCGTTTCCTTTCGATCAGGAACCTGAGCGTCGCGTTGTTTTGCTTGTCGCCCGGCATGATAACGAGCGGCGTCCGGGAGGTGTTCTGTACCGTAAGCACTGCCTCGATCTGCTCGAACTGCAGGATGGACGCGCACTCCAGGTCGAGCCGGATCGCCAATTGCGCCCGTGACGGCGAGGTCAGCCCGATCGAAAGAACCGCGGCCGCAAGTGCTGTTCTGGTCATCATGCCAAACTCCTGCCGGCCGATCAATCGGCCTTGCCCGGGAAAGCCCGCTCCACCGCATCAAGAACGATGTGCAGGATAAGCTGGTGCGCCTCCTGTATGCGTTCCGTTGACGAGTGGTCCACCACTATCTCAAGGTCACTCAGCCCGGCCAGCTTCCCGCCGCCCTTTCCGAGGATGGAGAGCACCTTGAGCCCGGCCGCGTGCGCCGACTCCAGCGCCTTCCGCAGATTGGCGGCGTTGCCGCTGGTGCTGAAAAGCACGAGCAGGTCGCCGACTTCGCCCAGCCCCTCCACCTGCCTGCTGAACACGGAGTCGAAACCGAAGTCGTTGCCTATGCACGTCAGCGCGGTACTGTCGGCCACCAGGCATATTCCCGGCAGGGACCGCCGATTCTCCCTGAAGCGGCCCACCAGTTCCTCCGCCATGTGCAGCGCCTCGGCCGCGCTCCCGCCGTTGCCGGCGGTCAGAACCTTGCCGCCCGCCGTGAGGGCGCCCGTTACGAGTTCGCACGCAGCTCCGATCTTGTCCGCCTTTTCCGCCAGCGCCGCCAGCGTCTGCGAACTGTCCGAGATGCAGTTCCTGATCCTGTCCGTGTCGACCGCCGCCACGTCATTCCCCCAGATAGTGTCCCACCAAAGAACCTGCGCGCAGTTTCGGTGCAGCGCCCGCGAGAGTCAAGGGGAAACGACCGCGCGTACCGAGCCGCTCATTGCACATCTCATGAATATAAAGCTTCCATCAAACTGCGCGTGTGGCTACCATCGTGGCGGCCATGAAAACCGATCCGTTTGTCCACCTTCACGTTCACACCAAGTACAGTCTTCTCGACGGCGCGTGTCATCTCGACATGATCATGGAAACCGCCATGGCAAACAACATGCCGGCGGTCGCCATCACCGATCACGGCGTGATGTACGGCTGCATCGATTTCTACCAGACCGCAAAAGACGCCGGTGTGAAGCCGATCATCGGCTGCGAAGCCTACGTGGCCACGGGCAGCCGGCACGATCGCGGGACCGACGCGGCCAGGTCGCCGTTCAACCATCTCGTTCTGCTCGCAAAGGATGAAACCGGCTACCATAACCTCATGCGGCTGGTATCCATCGCGCACCTCGAGGGTTTCTACTATAAGCCCCGCATCGACAAGGAGGTCCTGGCCCGGCATTCCGAAGGACTCATCGGACTGTCCGCCTGCCTGAAGGGCGAGGTCGCCGCCCACCTGCTCGAGGACAGGACAGACCAGGCGCTCGCGGCGGCCGGCGAGTTCTGCGACATTTTCGGCAAGGACAACTTCTATCTCGAAGTGATGGATCACGGCCTACCCGAGCAGAAGAAGGTCAACCGCATGCTGGTCGAGCTCTCCGGCAAGTCCGGCATCCCGCTTGTGGCCACGAACGACGTTCATTACCTCGAGAAAGCCCACGCGGAGGCCCACGAGGTGCTGCTCTGCCTGCAGACGCAGACGGTGATGAGCGACCCGAAACACATGCGCTACAAGACGCAGGAATTCTACATGAAGACCCGCCGGGAGATGGCCGCCGTCTTCTCCGAGATCCCCGGTGCGCTGGACACGACCCTGGAGGTCGCCGAGAAGTGCAACCTCGATCTCGAGTTCGGCAAGCTCCACTTCCCCTCCTTCTCGACACCCGACGGAATCCCGCAGAAGAAGTACCTCACCAATCTCTGCGCAGAGGGCATCTCACGGCTCTATGGCATCAAGGACCCGGCGAAGCCCGGGGATGACGACGAGAAGGCGGTCATGGACCAGTTCCACCGCGAGCTCGAGATTATCGACAAGACCGGGTTCATCAATTATTTCCTGGTTGTCTGGGACTTCGTGCGCTTCGCCAGGGAGAAAGGGATACCCATCGGGCCCGGCCGCGGCTCCGGCGGCGGCAGCCTTGTCGCCTACGTGCTCGGTATCACGACGATCGACCCGCGTCGCTACGGGCTCATCTTCGAGCGCTTCCTCAATCCGGAGCGCGTTTCTCCTCCGGACTTCGATATAGACTTCTGCCAGTCCCGCCGGGGCGAGGTCATCGACTACGTGAAAGACAAGTACGGGCGCGAGAACGTTGCACAGATAATTACCTTCGGCTCGCTCGGGGCAAAGTCCGTGATCCGTGATGTCGGACGTGTTCTGGAAGTGCCGTACGCCGAGTGCGACAAGCTGTCGAAGATGGTGCCGGACGATCCCAAGATCAAGCTGAAGCAGGCCATCGAGATGAGTCCCGACCTTCGTCGCGCCTACCGGTCCGACCCGAACTGCAAACGGATACTCGACTACGGCTTCATCCTGGAGGGCCTCTATCGCAATCCGGGAACGCACGCGGCCGGCGTGGTGATCGGCGAGAAGCCGCTCGCGGAAATAGTCCCGCTCGCCCGCGACAAGGAGAAACAGATCATCACCCAGTACGCCATGGAGCCGCTGGGAGAGATCGGGCTCCTGAAGATGGACTTCCTGGGCCTGAAGACGCTCACCGTGCTGCACGAGGCCGTGGAACTCGTCAGAGAAACGCACGCGGTGAAGTTAGACCTCGACGGTCTTCCAGAGGACGACAAGGCCGCCTACGAGCTGCTGAACAGGGGCGACACCGTGGGCGTGTTCCAACTCGAGAGCACGGGGATGCGCGATCTCATCCGGCGCGTGGGCATCGATACCATCGAGGACTTGATTGCGATGATCGCGCTCTACCGGCCGGGCCCCATGAACATGCTCGACGACTATGTCAACCGCAAGACCGGTAAGGCCAGGATGAAGTACGACCACCCGCTCCTCGAGGGCATTCTCCAGGAGACGTATGGCGTGATGCTCTACCAGGAACAGGTGCAGCGCGCCGCCAACGTGCTTGCCGGCTACTCCCTCGGGGAAGCCGACATTCTCCGCCGGGCCATGGGGAAGAAGAAACAGGAGGTGATGGAGAAGCAGCGCAGCAAGTTCGTCGAGGGTTGCCGCGAGACGAACCGCATCCGGGCGCCCCTCGCCGGTCGCATCTTTGATACCATAGCGAAGTTCGCGGGCTACGGGTTCAATAAAGCCCACAGCGCCGGCTACGGCATAATTGCGTACCAGACCGCCTACCTGAAGGCGAACTACCCGGCCGAATTCATGTCGGCGCTCCTGTCGTGCGAGATCGGCAACTTCGATAAGATCCCGGTCTTCATCGCGGAGAGCGAGGAGATGGGGCTGAGTATCCTTCCTCCCGATATCAACTCCAGCGGTGTCCGTTTCATGCCCGCCGACAATGCCGTCCGCTTCGGCCTGGCGGGAATCAAGAACGTCGGGCACGGCGCTGCGGAGAGCATCGTCAAGGAACGGGACAAGAACGGGCCCTACACCGGACTCATCGACCTGTGCTCACGGCTCGACAGCCAGGCCGTCAACAGGAAGGTCCTCGAAAGTCTTGTCCGTTGCGGCGCCCTCGATTCGCTGGAAACCAACAGGGCTCGCCTCATGAGCGGCATGGATTTTGCCATGGCCCGCGCGGCCGACGCCCAACGGGACCGGATGACCGGGCAGGGAAGCTTGTTCGACCTGATGGCGGACGATTCCGAGGAGGCGTCCCCCGACGAGTTGCCCGACTGCGAGCCGTGGCCCGAGAACGAGATGCTCGCGGGCGAGAAAGAGCTGCTGGGCCTTTACATCACGGGGCACCCGCTGACGCGGTACGCCGAGTTGCTCGACAGGTATCAGCTGGCATCGATAGAGAAACTATCCGAGCTCGACGACAAGGCCATGACCAGGGTTGGGGGCATTGTCACCCAGGTCACGAAGCGCATAACGAAGACATCGAAGGAAAACATGGCCATTCTCCAACTGGAAAGCCTTGACGGGTCGGTCGAAGTGTTGGTCTTTCCGGAAGCCTACCAGAAATACGGCCTGCACGTGGCCCAGGATTCGGCCGTCCTCGTCTGCGGCGAGGTCTCGATGCGCGACGCCCAACCAAAGATCATCGCCCAGGAGGTCTACCCCCTTGATGACGCCCCGAGGCATTTTGCGCAGCGCGTCAGCCTGCATCTGCCCGCCACGCAGACGAACGACGACCGACTCGCCGGTATCACCAGGATTCTCCGGGCCCATCCCGGCACTACGCCGGTCGTCGTATGCCTCCAGTTCCCGTCGGGCGAGAAGGTTTTCATGGATACGGATGAATCGTTCGGCGTGTTTGCCGACGAGGAGCTCCTGCACGAACTCGAGCACGAACTTGGTGAGGAAGGCGTCTACATTGCTATCAATCCGGCCCCCTGCAAGAACCCAAGGAAAAAGCGCGATTATCGTCGCCGGAACGGTCTCAAAACCGCTTGACACCACCATATCCCCCTGTAATCATGGCGCGCGATACGCTGAGGCTGCGGAAGAAGCCTAACAGGTGAGTTTTACCCGCGTGAAGTGACACAATAGGCCGTTCCGGCCTGAAACGGAGAGACCACAAGATGCCCGATACAAACAATGATCCTGCAGACCCGGGTTCCGCCGGGCAATGGCATCTGAAAATCGCCGACGGCTCGGTGTTCGGACCGGTCAGCGCCGGTGATCTGAAGGCTTGGGCCCAAGACGGTCGCGTGGCACCCGGTCATACTGTGTCCGCCGACAAAAAGAAATGGATACCTGCCGAGGATCTGCCCGAGCTGCAGATGGACTGGAACGTGGAGCTCCGGAACGGAACCCAGTTCGGTCCGCTGAACATTCGCGCCATCAGCGACTTGATCGAGGCGGAAGAGGTGCTGCCCAACTCGACGATGGTCCATCGTCTGACGGGTGAAGTCTCCAGCATCGAGGCGAAGCGCCCCGAAATCCTGGGCGAGAAACCCGTCACCGCCCGGCCCGCTGCCGCCGCGTCCGCTGAATCCGAAGTTGCGGAGAAACTGAAAGTGGAGCTCGCGGAAGAGAAGTCCAGGCGCGAAAAGGAAGTCGAGCGTCTCACCAACGAACTGAAGAGCGTCCAGACGGCTGCCAAGGAGGCGGCAGGCGAGCAACTGAGAAAACAGCTGGATGCCGAGAAGGCACAGCACGAGAAAGACATAGCCAAGTTAAAGAAACAGGTCGACGAGCTCACCAACAAGGCGAAGAGTGCTTCCGACAAGGCCAAGGAGGCCCGGGCCGCGGCCGAAAAGGATCTGCAGGCCAGGCTCGCGGACGAGCAGAAGAAGCACAAGGCGGAAGTGGACAGGCTCACGGCGGAGATAGAGAAGTCTGCCAGGGAGGCGGAGGCAGCCGCTGCCTCCCAGCTCGAAGCCCGCCTGGAAGACGAGCACAAGAAGCACCAGGAAGAGATTGCCCGCCTGTCCGCGCAACTCGAGAAGTCCGGCCAGGAGGCCAAGGAGGCGGCCGAACAGGCGAAGAAGACCAAGAAAGCCGGCGACCAGGAACTCAAGGTACACATCGAACGCGAGAAAGCGCAGTACGAACTCGAAGCGGCCCGCCTGGCTGGGCAGCTCGAGGAAGCCAAGGCCAAGGCCAGCGAGGCGGCCGAACAGGCCAAGAAGGCTCAGGCCGACGCCGAGAAGAAGCTGAAAGAGGTGACCGCACAGGCGGAGGAGGCCAAGGCGGAAGCCAAGAAGAAGGTCGAAGGCGCCTCCGCGCGCGCCGAGCAGGCCAAGGCAGAAGCGGAAAAGAAGGTCAAGCAGGCGTCCGCCAAGGCGAAGGCCGATGCGGAGAAGAAACTGAAGGAGGTATCCGCCCAGGCGGAACAGGCCAAGGCCGACGCGGAGAAGAAGCTCAAGGAGGCATCTGCCAGGGCGGAACAGGCAAAGGCCGAGGCCGAGAGGAAAGTCAAGGAAGCGTCAGCCAAGGCGGAACAGGCCAGGGCGGAATCCGAGAAGAAGGTCGAAGAGGCCGCCGCGCGGGTAGAGCAAGGCAAGGCTGAGGCGGAGAGGAAACTCAAGGAAGCGGAGGCCCGCGCCCGGTCCGAAGCCGAGAAGGAGCTCTCCGCGCGCCTGAAGAAGGAAGAGGCACGGCACAAGAAGCAGGTTGAGAACCTGAACGCCCAGCTCGAGGAAATCAACAAGAAGGCCGAGGAGGCCGCCGGCCACGTTCAGAAAGTGAAGCTGTCGGCCGACGAGAAACTGAAAGCACGCCTCGAGCAGGAGAAGGCCAAACACGAACAGGACGTTGCCGAGCTCAACAAGAAGGTCGCTGAGGCGACCCGGCACGCGGAGCAGACCAAGGACGCCGCCGACAAGAAGCTCAAGGCCAAGCTCGAGCAGGAAAAGGCCAAGCACGACGAGGAGATCGAGCGGCTGGGCGGGCAGATCGGCGACCTGAACAAGAAGGTCGAGCAAGCCAAGGCCGATGCCGAGAGAACCCGGAACGAGGCAGAGAAGAAACTCAAGGCCGAGCTCGAACAGGAGAAGGCCAAGCACGACACGGAGGTTGCGCGCCTCACCGGTGAGCTTGAAGCCCTCAACAGGAAGGTCGCTGAGGCCGCCCGGCAGGCGGAACAGGCCAAGGACGCCGCGGACAAGAAGCTCCAGGCCCAGCTCCAACAGGAGAAGGCACGCCACGCCGACGAGGTCGCCAACCTCAACAAGCAGCTCAAGGCGCTGAACAAGAAAGCCGAGGACGCCGAGCGGCACGCCGAGCAAACCAAGGATGACGCCGAGAGAACTCGGAACGAAACGGAGAAGAAACTCAAGGCCGAGCTCGAACAGGAGAAAGCCAAGCACGACGCGAAGGTTGCGCGTCTTACCGGTGAGCTCGAAACCCTTAACAGTAAGGTCGCTGAGGCCGCGCAGCAAGCGGAACAGGCCAAGGACGCCGCGGACAAGAAGCTCCAGGCCCAGCTCCAACAGGAGAAGGCGCGCCACGCCGACGAGGTCGCCAACCTCAATAAGCAGCTCGAGGCGCTGCAGAAGGAAGCCGCCGACGCCGCGAAGCACGCGGAGCAGACCAAGGAAGCGGCCGATAAGCAGCTCCAGGCCCAGCTCCAACAGGAGAAGGCACGCCACGCCGAGGAGGTAGCCAACCTCAACAAGCAGCTCGAGGCGCTGAACAAGAAAGCCGTAGAGGCCGTGCAGCACGCGGAGCAGACCAAGGAAGCGGCCGACAAGCAGCTCCAGGCCCAGCTCCAACAGGAGAAGG
>Ga0272442_10001223_pt1 | contig 39474 bp, 26 predicted proteins | sample SSMForm2O_FD_200262 | JGI IMG/M metagenome (GOLD analysis project Ga0272442, IMG submission 200262) | Marine sediment archaeal communities from Little Sippewissett salt marsh, Falmouth, MA, United States - SSM-Form-2O | ecosystem: Environmental > Aquatic > Marine > Wetlands > Sediment ... | reverse complement strand
AACACCGAGGCCCAGGACGTTGCCTCCAGCTTCACGGCGACCGTTACGACCGGTAAGGTCACGCGGACGGTGAGAGGCTCGGTCTTTGGAGAGACCCTGCTGCGCATTATCGAAATCGATGGATTCCACATCGAAATGACGCCTCAAGGCGCGGCGCTGGTCATCTTCAACGACGACAAGCCCGGTGTGATCGGTGCCGTCGGGACCATCTGCGGCAAACACGGCATCAATATCTGTACGATGGGCGTCGGTCAAAAGCTGGAGGAGCAGAAGGCGGTTCTCGCGGTGAGCCTGAGCAAGGAGCCCGATACCGATACGGTCGAGGAGCTCAGCAAGCTCGATTTCGTCAACGAGATTTACGTTTGTATGCTCGACTGATAGTCCGGCGGCGATCCGTTGATGGACGCACCGGCGGCGGTTGAGCTGCCTGCGGCCGAGCACGGGAGGACGTGAGGGGTATGGGCCAGGATCTTATCATCAGTGTCAGTGGCATGCGTGGCGTGGTCGGGCAGAACCTGACGCCCACCATCGCCGCCGAGTACGGCGGCGCGTTCGGCACGTTCCTCCGGACCCAGGGCGGCTCGGCGAAGAAACAGTGCTCAGTCTGTATGGGTCGGGACTCCCGCGTGAGCGGGCCCATGTTGATGTCGGCAATGGCGGCAGGTCTGTGCGCTACGGGTGTTGACGTCGTCGACCTGGGACTGGTCACTACGCCAAGCGTCGGCGTCATGGTGCGAGAACTCGGTTGCGACGGCGGTGTGGTTATTACGGCCTCGCACAATCCGATTCCCTACAACGGCATCAAACTGCTGCTCGGTAATGGTGTGGCGCCGCCGTCGGCCACGGCCGCGGCGATCAAGCAGTCATTTGTGGAGAAGCGTTTTAACCTCGTCGATTCGCCTGCGTGTGGGCACATTGCGCCCAACGTTGAGACCGACCGTATCCACATTCAAAAAGTGCTGGCGCTGGTGGATGCACAACAGATAGCGAGTAAAAAGTACAAAGTTGTGCTCGATAGTGTGAACGGTGCCGGCGCAGGAATCACAAAAAAGCTGCTGCACGAGCTTGGCTGCACCGTCGTCGCGTTCAACGACGAACCTACGGGACTTTTCGCGCACGAGCCGGAACCTACCGCCGCCAATCTGGGCCAATTGTGTCAGCGGGTCAAGGACGAGCAAGCGGACGTGGGATTCGCCCAGGATCCCGATGCCGACCGGCTTGCCTTGGTGGACGAAAAGGGGACCTACATCGGTGAGGAATACACGCTGGCCTTTGCGGCCCGCCATGCGTTTGCTCATAGAAGCGGTACCGCTGCCGCCAATCTGTCCACCTCGCGCATGATCGACGACGTTGCGGAGCGAGCCGGCGGGCGCGTCATCCGGACTCCCGTGGGAGAGGCCAACGTGGCGCAGGCCATGCTCGAGCATCAGTGCATTATTGGGGGCGAGGGAAACGGCGGTGTGATTGATTTGCGCGTGGGGCCGGTCCGTGACAGTCTGGTCGGAGCGGCGCTGGTTCTACAGTTGATGGCCGAAAAGAGCCAGAGCGTCAGCCGGCTCAGAGAGGAGATCGGCGGCTATTACATGCATAAGGACAAGTTCGCCGCCGACGCGGCACAAGCCGGGCGGATCATTCAGATGGCCCGGGAGGAATTCGCCGAGGCGAGCCTCAACACGGCCGATGGCTGCCGTTTTGACTTCGACGACGGATGGATTCATCTCCGCACGAGCAACACCGAGCCTGTCATGCGGATGATTGTGGAGGCCAAAGACGAGGCGGCTGCACAGCGGTATATTGGCAGCGTCCTGCACATACGCGCAGCCGTGCTGGAACATAACAGTGGCGGAAAGTAACAAGAACGAGAGTGCCGCGCGTCAGATCAGGTCGGTGACCTATCTCGGCATGGCGGTAAACCTGGCTCTCTCGGCGATCAAGCTGGCGATCGGCGGGTTGGTCTCCTCGCTGGCGCTGGTGGCCGACGGCATACATTCGCTTTCCGATTTGGCGACCGATATTGCCGTCTTGTTGGGATCACATTTCGGCGCCAGGAAGCCTGATGCATCCCATCCCTATGGGCATGGTAGGATTGAGACGTTCTCGGCCGTTTCGATTGCCGTGGTGCTCATGGCCGTCGGAGGAGCGATGGTCTATCACGCAACCATGTCGATCGCCAGAAACGAGACCAGCGAGCCTCATTGGGGTATTCTCGCGGCGGCTCTGATTTCGATTCTTGGCAAAGAGGGGCTCTATCGGATCACGCGCAAAGTGGCCGTAAGGTCGCATAGCACCGCACTTTACGCCAACGCGTGGCACCACCGCAGCGATGCACTGAGTTCTGTGGCGGTCCTGATTGGCTATCTGCTGCTACGATTTGGCTTCGATCATGGAGACCAGTTGGCCGCCGTCGCCGTCGGCCTGATGGTCATGTTTGTAGGTGTCAGAGTGGTGGGTGATGCGCTCAAAGAACTGGCCGAAGGGGCGGTTGACAGCGAGACGGTGAAACGCATCGAAGGAATCATCGATTCCAGCCCGGCCGTTCACCAGTGGCACAGGCTCAGGACGCGGACCGTAGGGCGCGAAGTTTTTCTTGATGTGCACATCCTGGTAGATCCTACACTCAACGTCGCGGCCGCCCACGAGATATCGGAGAGGCTGGAGCGAAGACTGGATGAGGAGTTGGTACGCCCGGTCAACATCACCGTTCACATCGAGCCGGATTTGCCTGCATTTCGAAAATGAGTGTGCCAGCCGGAGCAAGCGGCTGTGATTTCGCCCGGGTCAGGGCGCATCAGACAGCGACACGCCTTGGTCCAACAGGCCGGGCAAAGGGCCAAACTTGCCCGCGGCCTCAGGAAAAGTGTTGCAACCCCGCCTCGGATGCCATAGAATCAACGGCTTTTCGGAGGGGTGGAGTAAGAGAAAGGATATGTAGTCGCATGAGTCTCAGGAGTTTCTTCAATCCCCGCTCCGTTGCCGTCGTCGGTGCGTCACGCCAGAAGGGCAAGGTAGGCTACGAAATCATGGTCAACCTGCTTGCGGCCGGCTACGCGGGGAAGGTTTTCCCGGTCAACCGCAAAGCCGATACCATTGAAGGCTTGAAGTGCTACCCTGACCTGGTGTCCATTGGCGAAACGCCGGAACTGGTGATCGTCATCGTGCCGGCCAAGTTCGTTCTGGACGTCATGGAGCAGTGCGTCAAGATCGGGACCAAGGCGGTCATCATCATCACCGCCGGATTCAAGGAGGTGGGCACCGAAGGTAAGAAGCTGGAAGAGGAAGTGGTCCGCGTGGCCCGGCGGGGACAAATTCGCGTCATCGGGCCGAATTGTCTCGGTGTCATTGTGACCGCGACAAAGCTCAACGCCAGCTTCGGCGGAGATTTGCCTGCGGCCGGCAGCACCGGCTACCTTTCGCAGTCCGGAGCGTTGCTGGCGGCGATTCTCGATACGGCCAAGGCCAACGGCATCGGCTTCAGCAGCCTGTTCAGCATCGGCAACAAGGCGGACGTGGACGAGCTGGATCTCGTCGAGGCCCTGGCGGAAGATCCCAACACGAAAGTTATCGCTGGATATTTGGAGAGCATTGGCGATGGCAATGCCTTCGTGCGGGCCGCCGAGCAGATCTCCCACGAAAAGCCGATTTTGCTGATGAAGTCCGGCGGCACGGCGGCCGGGGCCAAAGCCGCTTCCTCACACACCGGCAGCCTGGCGGGCAGCGAGACGGCCTACGAATGCATGTTCGCTCGCGCCGGCATCATTCGTTGCGAATCGATCACGCAGCAATTCGATTTTGCCCAGGCCTTTGCCAGCCAGCCTCTTCCCAAAGGGCCCGGCGTGGCGATCCTCACCAACGCCGGTGGCGCCGGCATCATGGCGGCCGATGCCGTCGAGCGGTTGGGGCTGACCTTCGCCAAGCCCTCCAAGGAGACCATCGAGAAACTCGCCGCGAAGCTGCCGGCGGCGGCGAATTTCCAGAATCCCTTCGACGTCCTGGGGGACGCGTTGGCCGATCGCTACGAGTATGCCCTGGACGTGGTCCTGGACGACCCCAACGTGGACACCGTTCTCGTGTTGCTGACGCCGCAGGCGATGACCGAAGCCGGCCCCACGGCCGAAGCGATTGTCAGAAAGGCACGCGAGAAACCGGACAAGCCGATCCTGGCCTGTTTCATGGGGGCGGCGAAAGTGGCCGACGGCGTCAAGGTCTTCCGCGAGGCCCACATTCCTCAGTACGAATCGCCCGAAAGCGCCGTCGCCACCATCAAGGCAATGGCCGATTACGTTCGCTGGCGGGCCCGGCCCGAACGCGTGGTCAAGCTCTTCCCGGTCAACCGGCGCAAGGTCGAGAGCATTATCGAGCGGCATCTGCGGCGCGACCTCATGGAGATTGGCGAAGCTGAGTCCAAGGAGATTCTGGAAGCGTACGGTTTCGCCACGCCCAAGGGGTCGATCGCCACGACCGCCGACCAGGCCGCCAACATCGCCCAGCAGCTCGATTATCCCGTCGTACTGAAGATCTGGTCGCCGGACATCCTGCACAAATCCGACGTCGGCGGTGTCAAGGTGGGTCTCAAGACCGACCAGGAGGTGAGGGATGCCTTCGATCTGATGATGTATCGCATCCCGAAAAAGCAACCCGACGCTGACATTCTCGGCGTTCTGGTCCAGGAGATGTGCGCCAGCGGGCGCGAGGTCATCCTGGGCATGAATCGAGACCCGCAGTTCGGTCCCATGATGATGTTCGGCATGGGCGGCATCATGGTCGAAGTGCTCAAGGATGTGTCGTTCTACCTGGCGCCGCTGACGGGCCAGGAGGCCAAGCAGATGCTGATGAGCACCAAGACCTACCAGATCCTCAAGGGGGTGCGCGGTCAGGAAGGGGTGGACATCGAAGCGATCGCCGAGGGGCTCCAGCGGCTGTCGCAGTTGGTCACCGAGTTTCCGCAAATCAAGGAAATGGACATTAATCCGTACGTTGTTAGTCGTCCCGGCACGACCCCCATCGCCGTGGATGCCAGAATTGGTTTAGAGAAGTAAAATGCCTGAATTCGATTGGAAGACCAAGTATAAAGACAAAGTCAAAACCGCTCCGGTGGCCATGAAACTCATCAAGTCGGGCCACAGCATCTTCATCGGCACGGGGTGCGGCCAACCGCAGCACCTGGTTAAGGCTCTGGTTGAGCATTCCGACCACATCTACGACGCGCACATCGTGCATTTGCTCACGATGGGAGAAGCGCCCTACGTGCATGAGAAGTTCCGCGAGAAGTTCAAGATGAACAGTTTCTTCATCGCGGAAAACGTGCGGGACGCGCTCGACATGGGAGTCGGGGATTACACACCGATCTTCCTGTCCGAGATTCCCACGGAGTTTGAGACCGGTCGCATACCGATCGACGTGGCGCTGGTGTCTGTGGCGCCGCCGGATGCCAACGGACTGTGCAGCCTCGGTGTTTCCGTGGACATCGTACACTCGGCGGCGGCGAATGCGCGTTACGTCATCGCGCAGGTCAACAGCAACATGCCGCGGACGCACGGCAACAGCTTTCTCCATGTCAACACGATTGACGTGCTCGTGCCGCAGGATGAACCGATTATCGAGATCCCCGTGCCCGAGCCCGACGAGACGCTGCGACGTATCGGACAGAACGTCGCGCGGCTGGTCGAGGACGGCAGCACGATCGAGTGCGGCATCGGGCGCATTCCGCAGGCGCTCGCTGAGTACCTCGTGTACAAGAAGGACCTCGGCGTACACACCGAGATGTTCAGCGACTGGATCATCGATCTGATCGAGTGTGGCGCCATCACCTGTACGAAGAAGTCGATCAATCGCGGCAAGGTGGTCGCGAGCTTCTGCATGGGCTCGAAGAAGCTCTATGATTACATCGACAACAACCCGCTCTTCGAATTCTACCCGACCGAGTATGTCAATGACGTCGGCATTATCGCGCAGCACGACAAGATGGTCGGGATCAACGTCGCGCTGGAGATCGATCTGACCGGGCAGGTCTGTGCGGATTCATTGGGACACAAGTTTTACAGCGGCATCGGGGGCCAGGTGGATTTCATTCGCGGCTCGGCGCGCAGCCGCGGGGGCAAAGCCATCATCGCCATGCCCTCGACCGCCAAGAGCGGGAAGGTCTCCCGAATCGTTCCGCATCTGACCGAGGGGGCGGGCGTCGTAACCACGCGCGGCGACGTGCACTATGTCGTCACCGAGTACGGCATCGCCTATCTGCACGGCAAGAGCATTCGCCAGAGGGTGATGGACCTGATCAACATCGCCCATCCGAAGTTCCGCAAAGGGCTGATTCAGGCAGCCAAGGCGAAGAACTACATTTATCAGGACCAAATCGAACTGGCCTGGGACCAGGTCAACTATCCGGATGAGCTGGAACATTACGCAACGTTGCGAGACGGAACGGAGATTTTCTTCCGGCCGATCAAGCCCGTGGACGAACCGGCGCTGGCGGAGATGCTCTACTCGCTTAGCGAGCAGTCGGTGCGGACGCGCTATATGACTCGCACCATGGCCTTTCCGCACAAGGACGTGCAGCAGTTGACCAACATCGACTACAAGAGCGACCTGGCCATCGTAGGCGTCGTGCCGGGCGTGGCGGGCGAAGAGATTGTCGCGATCGCGCAGTACTTCCTCGACCCCAAAACGCAGGCGGCGGAAGTGGCCTTTCTGGTTCAGGACGAATGGCAGCAGAAAGGCATGGGGACGTTTCTGCTTGATTACATCACCCAGATTGCCAAGCAGCGGGGCGTCAAGCGTTTCTATGCGAAGGTCTTGCCGGACAACAGGCTCATGCTGGCCGTCTTTCAAAACTCCGGGTACAAGGTTAACATCGAGTTTGACGGCGACATCTACAACATCGAATACGAGCTGACCAAAGAGGAATCATAGGAGCTACTTTGGCTGGGCGAACGGCAGCGTTCATACACTCCAAGGAGATCGAGCGGTACAGCTATCCTCTGGATTGTCCCTTCAAGACCGAGCGGGCCGGTAAGGTGCGGCGGACCCTGGCGTCCATGGCTCTGCTTTCAGGTCCGAACGTTCGCGAAGTAGCCCCCGTAGCAGCCGACCGCAGCACGCTGAAGAAGTTCCATACCGCTCGTTATCTGCAAGCGCTGAAACGGTCGCAGGAAGGCAAGTGGGACGCCGAGGCGATGCGGATGGGAATCGGCGCGGCCGGCGATTGTCCGGTGTTTCCCGGGATGTACGATTATGGGGTATTGGCCGCCGGGGCGACTCTCGTCGGGGCGAATCTGATCCTCTCGGGCGAGGCCGACGTGGCTTTCAATCCTTCGGGCGGATATCATCACGCCTTCGAGGAAAAGGCCGCCGGCTTCTGCTACATCAATGACGTCGCCCTGGCGTGTATGGTCCTGGCCGAGGCGGGCAACCGGGTTCTCTATCTGGACGTGGACGTTCATAACGGCGACGGCGTCGCGCACGCCTTCTACGGCCGGTCCGACGTTATGACCATCTCGTTGCACGAAAACCCGAAGGTCCTGTTTCCCGGAACCGGTTTCGAGGACGAGATCGGCGAAGGGAAGGGGCGAGGGTATTGCGTCAATCTGCCGTTGCCGGTGGGGACCTTCGATAAGGCCTACATGTACGCGTTTGAGTCGGTCGTTCTGCCGCTGCTGAAGGCGTACAATGCCGACGTGATCGTCTTCGAGCTGGGTGCCGACACTCTGGCCGGCGATCCGCTGGCTCATCTGCACCTGACGAACAACACCTACGTCGAGATCATCAACCGCCTGCTGCGTATCGGCAAACCGATTCTGGCCACGGGCGGCGGCGGTTACCACGTGGAGAACACGGTTCGCGCCTGGGCTCTTGCCTGGACGGTTCTCTCGGAACAGGATTACGACGATGGCATGAGCGCCGCCGTCGGGGGCGTCATGTTGGAGAGCACCGACTGGCAGGGCGGCTTACGCGATCGCGAACTGGCCATTACCAGTCAGCAAAAGGAAGCGGTCCTGCCGGCCCTGGAGACCTCCATCGAGACGGTCAAGGCAAAGGTCTTCCCCCTCCACGGCCTCTGATTCGGGTATGGCCTCAACACAGTCGCCGGGCGGTTATGGCGCTCAACCGCGCGTCAAATGAAGGCTGTTGTCCTGAGGGCGGCAAATTCATTCAGCACGCCGCGTCGCGGAAAAACCAGAATCCCTACGCGCCTTTGCCACAAAAAGAAATGGCCGAGCGGGATCAAACGCGCGGCCATTTAGGTGCCATGAGTGAGTCTGTCAGAATTTACGTATTGTCGTCTGCCTCCGCCTTGGCTGCGCCAGCCGGAGCGGGTTCTTACGGCTCGGCCACTGCCTCTGTCGGTGGCTTGACGCACGCGGTGACGCCGGCAGCGACGAGACACAGAATGCCGCAAATCGTGAACGCCAGCGGGAAGTTCCCCAGGTCGCCCAGACGGCCGCCAAGGATGGGGCCGCCAATACCACCGACGCCGTAGGCCAGGAAGACCAGCGGATAAAGCTGCGCGATGTTCTTGGCCCCGAACGTATCGGCCGTAATCGTGGGGAAAAGGGCGAAGTTACCGCCGAAATTGAATCCGATCAGCACGGCACCGAGGTAGAGCAGCGCGGGCGTGCCGGCCATCTTCGTAAACGCGATGACGAAAATGCCCTGGGTGGCACACATGATGATCACGGATGTCTTGCGTCCAAGCTTGTCTGAGAGGCTGCCCCAGGCGATCCGTCCGAACCCGTTGGCCAACGAAAAGAATACGGCCATGGCCGTGCCGGCCACGGCGCTGGCGGCTGCTTCATCCATTCCGCCGGCCTGCAACGCCTCCTTGGGAAACAGCTTCATCAAGCCGATGGTCATCAATCCCGCGCCGGCGCTGAAGACGAACGTAATGAAAATCATGAAGAACTGAGGGGTCCGCAACATTTGCCCTGCCAGGTAATTGACGCCCTCGGAGACCTGGCCGGCCTTGGGAGGCGGGGCGGTCCAGCCGGCCGGCTTCCAACCTTCCGGTGGGTAGACCATCCAGATGCCGCCGACCGTGACCAGCGCGAAAAAGGCCACGCCGTAGATCGCAAAGGTGTTGCTCAAACCCGCTGTCTCGATGAGATGTCCCCAGGCGCCGGCCAGCTTGACCCAGAGCATCGCTCCAAAGCCAAAGCCCGCCACCGCCAGGCCCGTGATCAGGCCCTTCTTGTCGGGGAACCAGCGCATCCCGACGGCAATGGGGACGACGTATCCCAAGCCGATGCCGGCTCCGCCGACGATCCCTATGAAGAACACCAGCATGGCCACGCTGGTGCCGCCGGCCAAACCACCAAGCAGGTAACCGAGACCGAGCACGACGCCGCCGGCGATGGCGAGCTTGCGCGGACCGAGCTTGGGCATGAGGTAGTATCCCGCCAGGACCATAACTACGGCAAACGAAACGAGACCCGCCGAGAACACGAACTGGGTTTGCGCTTTTGTCCATCCGGCGTCCGCCAGAGAGGGCGTGAAAACAGACCACGCGTAGATGGCCCCCAGACAGAGCTGGATTAGAATCCCGCCGACGACTACGAGCCACCGGTTCATGACTTTCCCCTCAGCCATAACGATTCCTTCCGATTCAAAGTGAGCCGGGTGCACGCAATCGCATGCACCCGGCGTTGCTTGTTGTTCTTATGGAGGTCCGCTCAGCCTCGGCCTTTGATCAGGCTTTCGACCACGCTGGGATCGGCCAGGGTGGTGATATCTCCGAGGTTGCCGGTGCTCTTTTCGGCGATCTTACGGAGGATACGCCGCATGATCTTGCCGGAACGTGTCTTCGGCAGGGCCGGGGCGAACTGGATGGCCTCCGGTGCGGCGATGGGGCCAATTTCCTTGCGGACGTGCATCACGAGCTCTTTCTTAAGCTCGTCACTTTCTGCTACGCCGTCTTTGAGTGTTACGAAGGCGTATAGTGCCTGGCCCTTGACCTCATGGGGCATGGGCGTAACGGCGGCCTCCGCCACCTTCTCGTGGCTGACCAGAGCGCTCTCGACCTCGGCCGTTCCAATGCGGTGGCCGGAGACGTTCACCACGTCGTCAATGCGGCCCATCAACCAGTAGTCGCCGTCCGGGTCTTTCCGACACCCGTCTCCGGTAAAGTACTGGTCGTTGTACATCGTGAAGTACGTGTCGATAAAGCGGTCGTGGTCGCCCCACATCGTGCGCATCATGCCCGGCCAGGGTCGGCGGATACACAATTTGCCGCCTTCGTTAGGGTCGCATTCCGAGCCGTCATCGCGCAGCACGACCGGATCGACGCCGAAGAAGGGCCGGTTGGCACTGCCGGGTTTGAGCGTATGCGCACCCGGCAGCGGCGTGATCAAAATGCCGCCAGTTTCTGTTTGCCACCACGTGTCCACGATCGGGCAACGTTCGTGCCCGATATGCTCGTAGTACCATATCCAGGCTTCCGGGTTGATCGGCTCGCCCACGGTCCCGAGGATTCTGAGCGTATCAAGCTTGTATTTCGCCGGCCATTCCTCGCCCAGACGCATCAGAGCGCGAATGGCAGTTGGCGCCGTGTAGAACACGGTGACGCCAAACTTATCGCACACCTGCCAGAAGCGTCCCGCATCCGGATAGGTGGGGACACCTTCGAACATCAGGGACGTGGCGCCGTTGGCCAAAGGACCATACACAATATAGCTGTGTCCGGTAACCCAGCCGATGTCGGCCGTGCACCAGTACACGTCATCATCGTGCACGTTGAAAATAACCTTGTGGGTGAGCGTGATATGCATCAGGTACCCGGCTGTCGTGTGGACGACACCCTTAGGTTTGCCGGTAGAGCCGGAGGTGTACAGGATGTACAGTGGATCCTCCGCCTTCATCTTCTCCGCTTCACAGTCTTCACTCGCGCCGGCCATCTCGTCGTGGTACCACACGTCCCGCCCCTCCTGCATGTGGCACGGGTCATCGGTGACCTTGACGACGACGACGGTCTCAATGGTGGGTGTTCTCTTCAGAGCTTCGTCGGAGATGTTCTTGAGAGGGATATGCTTGCCGGCCCGCAGTGAAACGTTCGAGGTGATCAGCATCTTGCAGTCGGAATCGTTGATGCGACCCTCAATGGCATCCGCGCTGAAACCGCCAAAAATGACGGAGTGAATCGCACCGATGCGGGCACACGCGAGCATCGCGACAGGCAGTTCGGGCACCATGGGCATGTAGATCGCGATGCGGTCCCCTTTCGTAACGCCCTTTGACTTCAGGACGTTAGCGAACTTGCAGACTTCCTTGTGCAGTTCCTCGTAGGTATATTTCCGGACGGCGTCCTCGGCTTCTCCCTGCCAAACCAGGGCTGTCTTGTTGGCGACCGGTGTGCCAAGATGCCGGTCCAGGCAATTGTAGGAGACGTTCAGTTCGCCATCGGCAAACCACGTGTGCTCGATCTTGCGGTTCTTCGTATCCCACGTATACCGCAGGCTCTCGGAGGGTTCCTTGAACCAAGCGAGAGACTTGGCCTGCTCCAGCCAGAACGCGTCGGGATCCTTGATCGACTGCTCCCACATCTGCTGGTATTGTTCCATGCTCGATACGTACGCATTCTTCCTGATCTCGTCGGGTGGCGGAAACTTCCGACCTTCGCTCATCAGGGAGTCAATTGCCTTTTCTTGTGCCATACCTTTCTCCTTTTGCGTGATAATTCGGTTCCCCTGAACGGCTTCTCAGCCCGCTCCCCATTAACGGGCCCTGATTATAAAACCAGCCCGACAAATAGCTTAGGGGCGGTAAAAAGAAACAATCCCAATGTAAAACTGAATTTATAAAGCCGGGGCAACCCCATGTCAAAGGAAAAATCAGAACTTGTATTTGAATGCCGCCTGGACGCGTACGTTGTCGGCGTCGCCGGTGCCGCGATACTCCGTCCGCCAGTGGGAAAGCTCGACACCGACGTCCGCATGCTCGTTCAAGGCATAGATCGCGTTGGCAAAGACGGTCCGGTTCAGCGTTCGCTGATCCAAGTTGACATCGCCGGCATCGACGTCATCTACGCCGGCGCCGAGGTTGAACGTCCATTCGTCCCACGGGCCCAGCGCCAGGGCGGCCCATCCGCCCTTGCTGGCGATCTCATCGTCGTAGCCAATGATCTCGTTGTCGGCGTTCGTGATGGGGCGCACTCCCTGGCCGATGCCGCCGAAATAGGTGTTGAGGTTCGCGCCGGTGAACAGTTCGGCCTTCAACGTCGTTTTCGAGCACAGAGGCTGCAGAAGATCGAGATTGACCGACCAACTGTCGGCGTCGCCGTGGCCACGGGGCATCTCATCGTACTCTTCCTGGCCCCAATGTCCGGATACGCCGAGGGTCGTGGCGCCGGCCGAAAGCCACGGAAACGTCAGGCCTGCACGGCCCTGAAGGGAGGGAAAGCCCGCGTCCTCGCCGGCTTCGGTGGTCTCCTCGTCGTCACCGATGGTGCGGGCCACCGCCCCCTGGAATCGCAGCGTCGTCTCGTCGCACAGCATCACATCCTGGGTTACTCGTATCTGCGGCCGGCGGTAACCGATGTTGCCGGCGTCCCATAGCACCGTGTAATTGAGAGTGGAAGGATTGAGCGGGGACATGACGTCCCAGGTCTGACCGGCCAGTATGCTGAAGCCGCTGGCGGGCCACAGGAACTCCATGTAGGCATGCCGCATCTGGATCTTGGCCTTGTTTTCTTCGGCGAAGTTTCCGTAGAAGTCGAACTCGATTCGGCCGCTGGTCTCCATGCCGCCGCTCTTGGGACCGTTGATCAGCAAGCCAAGCCGCGTTTCGTTGGCCGTCAGGTTGAATTCGTCGTCCTCGTGCCGAAGGGCCTCGTTGTTGGCCCACACCACAAAATTGCCGGAGGTGGTGCGCGAGTCGTCGTAGGCGGCGTCGGCCTTGAGGTAGCCGTAGAACTGCACGTCCAAGCTGGACCACAGGGGCGTTCCCGTCCCGTGCTTGCCGGCGGTAAGTTCCTGAACCTGTTTCTCCAGCGCTTCGACGCGGCTGCGCAAGACCGTGTTTTCTCCGGCCGCATCCGTACTGCTCCCGGCCCAGCAGAAGCTGCTGACTACCATAGCCGTCACAATCGCTGGCAACAATTCCTGTTTCGTCATGACAATCTCCATTACCTTTCCCTTGGGTTTGTTAGGTTGCGCCCCAACGTCGTCCACGTCGGAGCAGTTCGCGATATGCTTTCTGTTACCGAGGTTGCCGATTCGTATCTTTCTTCGGACCAAGTATGTATCTTCGCCCACCCCTGTCATCCATAACAAGAAAAGCCACACGCCGCATTATACGCGCGGCAGGACTCCCGTCAAGCCATCGAACCTGAATTGTCCTGCGTTTGGCGCCACCGGGGTCAGACGCAGAATCTCTTCGCTTGTCTCAGCGCGCTCCAATGCTCGGCTGTGTGCTTGCGCCTGTGCGGGCGTGCGGTCGCGAGATGCGTGACGGTGTCGTTGCGGCGGAACGCACGCGGTCCTATTTTTACATATCCACGCAAAACCGGCTACGCTATTCTTGTTGTGTTTCCCAGGTTGTCACATTGTCGCGATCGGACATCGGTCACGAAGGATGCCGAACAGAGGGCCGGCGCTGCCCGCGGATAACTCACATGGGATACCAATGAGGAAAAGTTCTTCCGCCTTTGACAGTTTGTCATCGCGAGCCGCAGGCGAATGCCAACGCGTTGGGATGGGCCCTTGGCTACCTGTCCCGATCCGTGGTTGCCGCCTCCGCTACTTTCCTTGTGTCTCTGACCTGTTCACCAGGCAACTCGCTGAGTGTCCAGTACAGGTCGATAGTCTTGACGGCCTCGACGAACTTGCAGTAGTCCACCGGCTTGACTATGTATCCGGCGACGCAACGCCGGAAACTCTCCGTCACGTCGCGTTCCTCGTTGGACGTGGTCAGAACAACCACCGGAATGTGCTTGAGGAATGAGTTGTCCTTGACGATTTGAAGGAACTCCGTGCCGTTCATTCTGGGCATGTTCAAGTCGAGCAAAATCACGCATGGCATCTGGTTGCTCGAATCGCCCAAGTACTCCAGAGCTTCCTCTCCGTCACGTACGTGGACGAGCCGATTGGTCACCTTGAGGTCTCTGAATGCCCTCTGAACCGTCATGGCGTCAATGGTATCGTCCTCAACAAGCAGTACTGGCTGGGAGCTTCTCATGGTAGATTTCCTTTGGGTTTTTGGGCAGGGTGAAGAAGAAAGTGCTTCCTTCCCCGGGCAGGGACTCCACCCAGATTCTCCCGCCGTAGGTTTCGATGATTCTCTTGACGAGCGTGAGCCCGATGCCGGTGCTTTCATAATCTTCAGATCGGCACAGCGTGTGAAACATGCGGAAGATTTCTTCATGGTGCTTCTTGTCGATGCCCGGCCCGTTGTCGGCCACGCGGAACGTCCAATGCTCCACTTCTTCCTGGCAGGCAATCGTGATTCGGCCGGTGGGCTTGTCCATGAACTTAATGGCGTTGCTCAGCAGGTTCTGGAAGACCTGCACGAGCTTTGTGCGCTGTAGCGTCAGGGTGGGCAGTCCATCGCACACTTCGATGTGTATGTTGTCCGGCGGGGCGGCTAATTCGATGGCCTCAACGACGGCGTCGGCGGTGTCAAGCGTGACCCTTTCTTCCTGGCCTCGTACCATCCGCGAGTATTGGAGTATACCGTTGATCAGATTCTGCATGCGGTCAACCTGCGCGACCAGAAGACGGATGTTCGCCGTCTGGTCTACCGGGAGGCCCGCGCTGCAATCGGCCGTGATCCATTCCACCAATGCCTTAATGTGGCGCAGGGGCGCTTTCAAATCGTGCGAAACAATATAAGCGAAATCGTCCAATTCCCGGTTGACCTGCTCCAGCGCCCGATAGGCGCGTTTCAGTTCCGCTACCTGTTGGTGTTCGATGTGCCCTGACAGGGCGTGTGCTGTGAGTTTGGTCTCCCGCTCCGCCAGCCGGCGAACTTGGGCCCCCAAGGCTTCGAGTGTCTCTTCCAATTGCCCGAGTTCATCACCGTCGCAGAGGTGCCTGTCGAGCGTGAGCGAAAGAACGCGTGCGGCGCGGGCTTTCTTGAGCAAGCGCCGCAGGGGCTGGCGGAACAGATCTCGCACGAGCAACGCTGCGAGCAACCAGGTGACGGCAGCGCCGGCAATGGCACCCGTGGCGACGGTCGCTCGCGTCCGCGCCAGTGCCCGCCGCACATCGTCAAGCGAGAACGAGAGGGTCACGGTTGTATCCGGCGCCGTTGGCTTATCACTCGATGCGGCTGGAGGCTCGCTGAGAGACGTGGCGAACGTGTATTGCCTGACTTCGTCGGCACGAGCGTCCCCGGCGCGAAAGACCGTGTTCCGATGTCCGTCCTTGATCTCACAGAAAACCACACCCTCGTGCTCGGCGATGGCCTGCCCCAAGTGCCGGGCTTTTTGTGCCGCGTCCGTTGTTACGGAACCCACGTCGGCGGCGAGGACGGCGACCACCGCCTCCGCATGTTTGTCAAGTTGTTTGAGGAGGGTCTGTTCTTCCTGAACGAGAAGGCTGAGCCCCAGGCCTGCCTGCAAAGCCAGGGTCGTTGCGATGGAGGCCAAAACCAGTTTTCGCGCTGCCGTAAGTTTCATTCCAGGGCGATCCCGTAATCCCCGTCTGTGCGCTGTTGTAACACCTGCTGCAAAACCTATCGGCATGCGAGCGTGGCGGTTTTACCTGGTGTCGCCGAGCCCGGACACGGCAGTCCGGTCCACGTTTGCGACGGCGGGGTGGCCAATGGTCATCGATCGCGATTGCTTCTCCTGACGTCAATCGAGGCGGTCTGATGCCGCAGGCATCGACCTGCCACGGACCTTCCTCACCATGGGATTTGCAGCTTTGCCCAGGAGACCAAAGACGCCGCCGGTCGTCGGATTTTCTCGGACGCCGTCGTAAGCTGCCCTGGCGGTGGCCGCCGCGCCGGCAGAGTCTGAGGCCGGGCCCGCGCCCTCGCACGGGCTCACCCGAGGCAGAAACGGCACGGAAAGACTGCGGCGTCGGCAGCAGCGGTGGACCGACTATCTCTGGAGGAGCTTTTCTTCCGCATCCGTGTGATGCATCAGAAGGTAATCTTTATCGGGACCTCCGAGGTGTTCCCAGGGCAAGGCTTCGTCGAGGGCAAAACGTCGCTGCGCCTGGGCATCGACATCCAGACCGCAGCTTGCGAACGCATCACGCCAGCGCTCAGGATCGAAGCACTCATCCCACAGGTCGAAGCGAGCGCCGGACTGCCAGGCGGACTCGATCGCATCGGCACAGCGTCTGTCACCGCGACCGATGGCCGACTCGATAACGCTTCGCTTGATGTTATGGAATTTGAACCGGAGGTATCGCGCCCGCAGCCGCAGCTTTTCTTCCAGGATCAGTTGCTTTGCCTGCTCGAAATACTCGCCTGGTCGCTGCGGCATCCAGCCAAAGGGCGTATGCGCTTTCGGCACAAACCAACTCACGGTGACGTTGATCTGACCGGTCCGGCCGTCCACGTCCTTGCGTCGCTTGGCCAGGCGGTGCGACAACTCCGCGATGGCCTTGACATCGTCGAGTGTCTCTCCCGGCAGGCCGACCATGAAGTAGAGCTTGAGTTTCTGCCAGCCCGCCTGGTAGGCCGCTCCCACCGCGGCAAACAGGTCGCTGTCCTTGAGCGGCTTGTTGATAATCTGCCGCAGCCTTTCGCTGGCAGCCTCCACGGCGATGGTCAGCCCTCCTTTTCGCACCGAGGTCAGAAGTCTGGGCAGCAGCTTCAACTGCTGGTCCACCCGCAGGCTCGGCACCGATACGCCGACGTGTTTGGCTTCGAAGTAGCTTTGTAGCCGGCCCAGGAGGTCCTCCAGGTGGGGATAGTCCGCGCTGGAGAGACTCAGCAGACTCACCGTGTCGAATCCGGTCGCGTGGTAAGACGCTTTGGCCAGTTCGAACACTTTCTCGGCGCTGCGGCAACGGACCGGCCGTCTGCAATAGCTGGCCTGGCAGAAGCGGCAGCGTCCGGGGCAGCCGCGCATGATCTCGATGCTCACGCGTTCGTGAACCGCCTGGGCAAACGGCACGACGGGACGAGTGGGCACCGGCGCGTTTTCAAAATCCCGTACGACGGCGTTGTTGAACTGCGTGGGCAGACCGGGGCGCGTGGGCTCAAACGCTGCGATGTGCGGGCCTTCGTATTTGAACTCGTAGAACCGGGGCACATAGGCCCAGTCGAACCGCCGGGCCGCGAGAAGCAAGGTTTCCTCCCGGCTCCGTCCGGCAGCCCTCGCTTCCGCGACAAGGCGGGCCAGTTCGGCGGCCGCTTCTTCGCCTTCTCCCAGCACGAACAAATCGACAAAGGGCGCCATCGGCTCGCAGCAGTTGGCCATTCCGCCGCCGGCTACGATCATGGGCTGCTCCTCGCCGCGTTGCTCCTGCCGAACGGGTATCCCTCCCAGGTCGAGCATGTTCAGCACGTTCGTATAGCACAACTCGTTGGTAAGGCTGAAGGCCACGATGTCGAAGCTCTTCAGGGATGCCTTCGATTCCAGACTGAACAAAGCCAGCCGGTTGCGCCGCAGCACCTCCTCGGCGTCTGTCCAGGGGGCGAACACCCGCTCGGCGGCCACGCCTTCAAGGCCGTTGAAAACGTTGTAGAGCAAGGCCAGGGCCGTGTTGGACATGCCGACCTCATACACGTCGGGAAAACACAACGCCACTCGCGGCGCGCACTGGCTGAGGTCTTTTGTGATGTGATTCACTTCGCCGCCGATATAGCGCGCGGGCCGCCGGACAAACGGCAGGAACTCGCGCTCCACGCGCTCGGCCAATAACTCTATCCTTCTGTCACTCATGAAGTTATTATACACATGTACGCCGAATGTTAAAGCTGTCGAAAACGCAGTCGGAACGTCGGTATGAACCAAACGAAGAAAAAGGCGCCCCTGATTGCAGCCGCGGTGGTCGCCGTATTGCTGCTGCTCATGCTCTATGCCGGCATCGCCGGGCGGCAGCCCGTCCGGGTAGACAGCGGCTACCGCGTGGTCATGGGAACCTTCTCTCGTGTTGTGGTGGTGGCTCCCAGCGAAAAGGCGGGCCGCGCCTGCCTTCGGGAAGCGTTCGAGGTCCAGCGCCGCATCGAATCACGGATGAGCTATCACCGCTCTGATTCCGAACTCAACGAAGTGAACCGTCGTGCTGCCGAGGGCCCCGTCCCTGTAAGTGCACTGACGTTTGACGTACTACAGAAAGCGATCTATTTCAGCGAGCTTTCGGCAGGCGCCTTTGATGTCACGGTGGGGCCGCTGGTCGATCTCTGGCGCGCCGCGGCCGACGCCAACGCGCCTCCGAGCGACGCAGAACTGGCCGCAGCCCGGAGCAAAATCGGCTACGACAAGTTGATTCTTGATGAAGGGCAGATGACCGTCGAATTCGCTGTCGCCGGTATGAAGCTCGATCTCGGCGGTATCGCCAAGGGATTCGCTATCGACAAGACGCTTGAAACCCTCCGGCAGGGCGGCGCTCTCGGAGGCATGGTCGATATCGGCGGCGATATTCGCTGCTTTGGCCGGCCGCCGGAGGGACAGGACTATTGGCGCATAGGCCTTCAGGAACCGACGAAGGTCTCGGACGACCCGGTCCCAGGCCGGGCGCTGCTGGTCCTTCAGTTATCCGACGGCGCCGTGACCACCAGCGGCGACTACCGACGCTTCACCGAGGTCGGCGGGCAAAGACAGAGTCACATCATGGACGTCGCCACCGGCAGGGGGGCCGCGCGCCTCGCCAGTGTCACCGTCATTGCCCCCGACGCCACCGCCGCCGACGCTCTCGCCACCGCTGTCAGCGTCCTCGGTGTCGAGAAAGGCCTCGCCCTCATTGACACGCTCAGCGAAGTCGAGGCCGTCCTCATCCCGCACGAGGCCGGCGCCGAGCTTGTCTTCAGCCAGGGAGCCGCCGCCTACGTCAGATGACCCTGCCAACGTCAGCGTGCTCGACGCGGCGGCAAAATGTGTTTCATTTGGCCGAGGAGCGCTTTACAATGTCGCGTCTAATGCCGGCATGAGTTTGGTTGTAGCCGTTTGTCTGCGATGGGGAGACCGCGATGCGGATCCATTTATCTCGGCCTGATATTACCGAAAACGAAATCGAACGCGTTGTCCAGGTCTTGCGCGGACCGGATCTCTCGTTAGGGCCCATGCTGCCGCGATTCGAGGACGCTTTTGCCCGGTACCTCGGGCGCAAGCGGGCGGTGGCGGTCAACAGCGGCACCAGCGGCCTGTTCCTCAGTCTGCTGGCATTAGGGATCGGCGCGGCCGACGAGGTCGTCACGACGCCTTTCACATTCATCGCCTCGGCCACCTCGATCATGATGACCGGCGCCAAGCCGGTTTTCGTAGATGTTGATCCGGTGAGCTTGAACATAAACCCCGAGGAGATCGAGGGCGCAATTACCGAACGGACGCGCGCGATTTTGCCGGTGGAGGTGTTTGGAAATCCCGCCGGCTTCGACAAAATCTGCGAGATTGCGGACAGGCACGGTCTGCCTGTAGTGGAGGACAGTTGCGAGGCCCTCGGCTCGACGCTGCACGGGCGCAAGGCCGGAACGTTCGGGATCGCCGGGGTGTTCGGCTTCTATCCGAACAAGCAAATCACCACGGGCGAGGGCGGCATGATCCTGACCGACCGTGACGAAGTGGCGGACCTGTGCGTTTCGCTGCGGAACCAGGGGCGAAGCAAAGCCGGCGGATGGCTGGCGCACGAGCGTCTCGGCTACAACTTCCGGCTCAGTGACATCAATTGCGCCCTGGGGCTGGCTCAGCTTGCGCGGATCGAAGAAATCAAGGCCAGACGGCGACAGGTGGCCAAGTGGTATCAGGAGTTGCTGGCCGACGAGGACCGCCTCATTGTTCCCGCCGAGCCGCCGGACTGCGACATGAGCTGGTTTGTCTTTGTCGTCCGGCTCGCCGAAGATTCTGCGCCGGACCGGCGCGATGCCATCCTGACCGAGATGAACCGGCAGGGGATTCAGGTGAGCAACTACTTTCCACCGGTCCATTTGCAGCCTTTCATTGCCGGGCGCTATGGCTATCAGGCCGGTAGGTACCCGGCAGCCGAGTCGGCGAGTCGGCGGACGATTGCCTTGCCTTTCCACAATCGTCTGACGGTCGATGAGGTGGCTCTCGTGTGCGGCACCCTGCGAGCGGCGCTCGATAGGAAGCTCCGATAATCGCACCCGGATTCGCATTGACGATCGTGTACGATCGCCGATAGCATCGAAGCGCTGGCCCAGATAGCGAGACGTTGGCCTCGGCACCCGAAAAGGGCCGTAGAACGGCGGAATCTCCGCCCGACAGCTTGCATGTGCTGTTTTTTATTGTACGTATTTAGTAGAGGCACATGCGAATAATCGGCCGGGGCCGGCCGGAGTGGTCCAGCGAAGGAAGGGGGAAAATCTTACCTATGGGCTGGAGATCAAAGTTTGTTTTTGTGCTGATCGTGTATTTTGCAGGTTTCGCGACGGCGGTCTATTGTCTGGCCCCTGCACCGGAAGGCAAACATGCCGCCGCCCGCCAGCGCAGTTCTGTTTTCGCCGGGGTAAAGTCCGAGGAGTTGGCGCAGTCGGTCAATTCCGGCGTGCACAAATGCCTTGACCTGGGCAAGGAAGCGGCCCGCGAAGCAGCCAAGCTGATCAAAGAAAAGATGGACGAAGCGAAAGCTCGATCTCAAAAGAAATAGATGGTGGAAACACCAACTCGCCGAGGGGGGCAGGTGACCCCGGCGCAGCACGAGCCGGGGCGGCAGAGAAGGAGGGGATACGCCTGCCTGCACAACCTGGCCGCGGGTCCGCAGCAACCCGCGGCCTTCTTGTCATTTCACATGTCCCTTGTCAGAAGCTGACTTCCAGCGTCCGCACCTCGCCCGACTTCAAGGGCTCTATGCTCGTGAGGACCGTAAAGCGGGCTGTCCCGGGCTCGCCGATGCGAATCGTGTGCGGACCTTGCTTGAACACCATGGGCTGAAACTCGTTGCCGCCGATGCGAAGCGTATAGACCACCGCGCCGGTTTCCTCGTCAACGATCTGGATGACCGGGTTGCTCATGCCACTGACGTGAAGCGTCGGCAGGTAGCCCATCGGCTGGCGGGCGTAGTTGTCGAGCTGGTGAATCGTTCGCGGCCACCCGGGATATTGCTTGCTGTGCGCGTCGGTGATATCTACGTTACGCGGCCAGCACTCAATGGTGATCTTTCGCGTCTTCTTGTTGAACTTGACGATGCCAAAGCCGGCCGCCCGCGTGGTCAACTTATCGTGGTTTGCCTCCGGGCTGGGGTTGGCGACTGCCAGCATGGTGACCTTATTACCGAGGCCGTCCTGGAATTCTCCCAGATGCTCGGGCATGCCCGGCTCGCGGTTCTTGCCCGGTTCCAGCGGCGTCCACCATCGCAGGTACAAGTTGGCAATGGAAGGCACGCAGAACGAATAGCATGAATCGTTCCAGTGAGTTACGCCGTGATGGATGATAGTTGCGAGATGCTGGTCGCCGGCGATGTGAAGCGCAAAAGCCTTGCGCATCTCCAGCAGGGCCTTGTTCCGCCCGGTTTGCGGCCAGCCGTTCGAATCGAGATCGACGTAGAGACGATTGTTTCGGTTCCCGTGGAGATGCGCGCCCCCGGCGAAGATTGTTTGTGACAGCACGGCCTTCATGTCGCAATCGTGCCAGTCAGTCGCCCAGTGCCGCAGAAACGTAAGCTGCCGCTCGCCCAGGAGTTCGGCCTCAGGTACGTCGAGCGCCTGCGGGTCGTAGTCCGGCATCGCAATGTGGTCGGACCGCTTGGGACGCCACCCGCGGTCGGGCAGAACGCTGGCCGGGCCCGTCTTGAACTTGCGATCCTCGAGGATGGCAAAGCTGATTCGGCCGACGGTAAGGTCCGTATAATAGACGGCGATTCCCTGGTCAACCGGCGTTGGGTCGAAGGGGTCGGGAAGATGGCTGGTTTGGGCCCGTTCCACCTCTTTGACGTATTCGACCGGCTTGAAGTACCCGCCGTCGTCTCCCGAAGAGCGATAGCACTTCTTACCTCCGTGCCCCCAGAGATTGGGGTGGCCAACATCGTGGTCATCGGGAATGGTGATGGTCGGTGTGTTGCGAATGACGTCGCCGAAATCCCGGCCGAACTTGAGCCAGTAGGCATAGTGGCGATTGTGGTCGTAGACCTGGTCGCCGGAGAAGAAGAGCAGGTCCGGCTTGATCTTCTGGAGGTTTTCGACAATGTCGGTCTTGGGGATCGTGCCGCCGTGACCGGGATAGATGGAATTACCCGTGAAGGCGGCTACGACGATGGTCTCCTTGTCCACGGGGTCGCGGCGCACCGTGCCGGTGTACGTAGCAGCCGGGCCGTGGCGAAGCCGGTACTCGATGTTCCTGGTAGAGTCCCAGTTCTCAACGCGGAAATGGGCCGTCCAGCCCGGCTCGATGACGGGGGACGCGGCGATCTGCTCCCATCGACCGTCGGCCTTGATCTCAAGTCGCACGGTGCGCGCCTCGCCGTCCTCAAGCGGATAAAGCTGTGCCGTCATCTTCATGATGTCATTCTGCACTGTATACAAGGCAAAGCAGATGACTTTGTCGCGCGACACTTCGGGGATCTCCAGCAGCTTGCTTCTCTGCGCCATGCCCCTCGCAGCGATGCAGAGCAGCAGCAAAGAAACGGTCAGCGTCACTTTCTTCATGTCGTTCTCCTTCTCTACGTGTCTGCGGTTGCCGTTTGGCAAGCAACTCCTGACCGACAGCATAGTACAGAGAGGTGTCGGCCGCAACGCAATTCCAGCACACGGCGCATAAAGAAGGAGGCCTGTGCTGCGTAACGCACAGACCCCCGTTCACGCTTTCTCTGCGACAGACGCCTCGATGAGTGAACTACTCGTCGAGGCATCTATCTCAAAATTGATGACGTTACTCGGTGGCGGCTTCGTTAGGGTCCTCAACCGGAGGCGGCAGGGTCACGTGGATGTCGTCGTAGTAGACGACACCGGCACCGTCTGCCACCGGTGCATCCGGATTACCGATACCGAGAGTCATCTTCTTGATGGAGTTCGTGCTGACGCCGACAAACTCGGTCAGCGGAATCCTCCACTGGGTCCAATCGTTGACCACCGACCCACTCGGATACGAGACGGCAAAGCTGCGGCCCATGCTGTCTTGCAGCCGCACGTACGTATCGGCCAAGTCGTTCTCAGGATGATCGATGCCGACCTCTTCGATCTGCCACGCGCCGCTGGTGCCGCCGCTGGTCGAAACGTTCGAGAACTCGGCAACCGTCACGGCATTCTCGTTGTGGCTGGTGAGAGCCAGACCGATATGGATGTTGCCCATCATAGTCAACTCATGAGTGTTAGAGGCCGCATCCACCACGGGCGCCCAGGTCGCTCCGTCGGCGGAAAGCTCGGCGGTAAACGTGTTGCCCGTGCGGGTCAGCCGCACCCAGTACGGGGCCGTAAGCCCAGTCTGGGTGTTGTGTTCGGTCATGTCCGCGTTCGAGAAGTCGCGCCAGGTGAACTGGATGCCCTGGGCCGGCGTGACGACTACCATCACGTGCTTGGCGCTGGCAGAAAGACCCTCACGGATCATGACACCCGCCTTGGCCCACTCATTGGTGTTGCCAATGCTCTCGACCTTGGCGGTGATGCTGCCGTTGCCGTTGAGCGTCTTGCAGGCGAAACGGAACTCATCAACGGTGCCCCAGATGTCGGTGCCGGAGGCACTCATCGTGAAGCTGCCTCCACCGTTGTCGATGAAGCCGGCGGCGCTGCCGTGGAACCACAGGCTCAGGTCCGTCGCGCCGGCGGCCGTGAAGTCTTGCGCGACGGCCCACGTTCGGTCGACCTCGGATTTGTACGGCGACTGCGAGTTGTCGAAGTAAACCGGCATGGCCTGAAGACCGCCGTGGGGGTTGTCGACTTCCATAATCTGGCCCTGGTAGTACGGACTGTCGGGGCTCCAGATGTCGTGCCCGCCCGTTGCGCCCGTGCCGTTGCCCGGGTTGCCAGGCGGCGGCTCGTTGTAGCCCCAGCCATCGATCCAGGTCTGGAAGACCCGCTCCATCTTCTCGGCATCGTTGGTGTAGATCTCGAAATCGTCGACGATGAGGAAGTCCGGGATGGTGAACGACCAGACACTGCCGAAGTGCATTGTCGTCCCGTCGGCTTCAACTTCATCAATACGCCAAGAGTACGTCCCGCCGCCAAACTCGATTAGGCCGGCGAGCGGATAGCTCGTAGCACTCTGGCGGCCCAGGTATTCGGGGTCGCTGGTATCGGCCAGCTTGACAGCATCCTTATCTGTGCCGAAATACACATCGTGCTGGACGGCGCCGTCGCCGGCCTGCCAGGCCAGCGACGTAGCATTGCGAATATCGACATTGACGCTGCGTCTCGGCTGCGGATCCCACGCCAGAGTCACATCACCCCGCATCATCTGCTTGACCTCATCTTCGGTCAAGGCTCGGTTGTAGAGGCGAACATCATCGACCAGACCGGTCAGATTTCGGCTCCTCTGTTGTGAGTTTTCACCGATGAAGAGGTTGTACGTACTCGCGCTGATCTGGCCGGTGGAACTGACACGAGCATCCTCGAATCCATCGAGGTAGAGAATCCGGTTCACTCCGTCGTACACGCATGCAACGTGGTGCCAGGAGTCATCCGTTACGATCGTGCTGCCATTGAGATGGTCGCCGGAAGTACCCGTGCATGCGAAATGGATCGAATCGCCATCTTCAGGGCCTCTACTCATTCGATACGAGTTGTCACCCTTGGCGATAATGGTCTCCCACGGTACGGTGAACGCTGCGACCTTGATCCAGCATGCCAGCGTAAGTTCGTCCTGAATGGTGAATTCGGGCGGATTACCACAATCGACATAGTCGCCAGCGCCGTCGAACGCCAACGCGTCTCCCTGGAAGCCTTCGACCCACTGCGGGTCGCCTTCGGGTGTACCATCGTGGTTCCAGCCGGAGTAGTCGATAGCCATGCCGGCTCTCTCATCGTCCAGTTTCCACCAGCCGACCAAGTTGGGTGTCTTCTCGATGACCGGGCGGGTCGCAAAGCTCCAGACCTCGCCTTCGTACTTGGTGCCGGACATATCGTACTCGTCGACCAGCCAGTAGTACGTCGTCCCGGGCTGGAGTTCAGTCGCCTCGTAGCTCGGCAGGGGTTGCCCGTCAACGACGAGGACGCCGGCGTCGCGATTGGCGACGGCGTCGGCATCGGTGCCCAAGTAGGCGTCGTGTGACGTGGCGCCCTGACCGGGCTGCCATGCCAGGGTAACATCGATTGCCACAAACCTGGCGCCGTTACCGGGCTCAGGAGACCAGGCGGTGACGGGAGCTGCGGTGAAGGTCCACCGTTGGCCCTCATGAATCGTCGTGCCGTCGGCTTCGACCTGGTCCACCTTCCAGTAGTAGGTCGCACCCGGCTCCAAGCCGGTTATGACGTAGTAAAGGTTGAACATCTGGCGGCCGATCAACGGCGGCTCGGGATCGGTACCGAAGTACACATCGTGCCACAGAGCGGTCAGACCGGGGTCCCACTGCAACAGCAGCGAAGTCACACCGGTGGTTCCATCGGCCGGCGTTGGGTTCTTGGCCAGGAACATGGGTTCGGGGTCTCTCAGGACCGCGGCAAGATAGTCCCCGTCGATGAGCACGGGGCCCGCGCCGATGCCCGGTCCAGCCCAGCCGACGCTCAGGTGGCCGCCGCCGGTGCCGTCGGAGAACAGGGCCTCGATATAGTATCGCTGGCCCGCCTGCAGCGGGATGGGATCCGACTCGAAGTTGGTGTCGGGCGCCCCGCCGGCTCCGTCCCAGGCCTGGTAGGGCATCCAGCCCTCGACGTTGGCGATCATCACCGCATTGGCCGGGTCTTCGTCGGTGCTTAGATACAGTTCGCTGTCGTCATCGCTGCATGTCCAGAACGTGTAGTCGCCGGTCTGCGGTGGATATATGTAGCCGCGGAACCTGCCACCCCAATTGTCCTCGCCGCCGTCCGGTCTGGTGAAAGACTCGGTCCAGTAACTATCGCTCGGATTGTCCGGGAATTCCGCATACGCCTTCAGAGTATCGACATCGTTCGTGACTGCCCCGTCGGTGTCCGTCCATTCTTCCACTAAGATATAGCCCTTGCCCGGGTCGGCAGCGATGGCGGGGGCTGCCAGGGCGAAGACGGCAAGACCAACCACAAGATACGTTACCTTCCTGTTCATGGTGTCCTTCCTTCCAGAAAACAAACTTGCATCCCGGCTACGTGTCAGAACACTTCCCTTTCCCCGCTTGCACGCGAGGCCGGCCTCATACATCACACAATGAGACCGTCATGGGTTTTTTCTCCTCCTTGTTTCGATAGTCGAAGCGCGCAGACCTTCCCCGCGTGAGCATCACCTCCTTTCTGCTCAGTGCCCTCCGAATGTGCCAAGTGAGAGGTTTACTGATTTCTTACGGCGCAGACCGCCCTTGCAGAGCCTCCCTCCTCCGCAGTACGCATCTCCACCGTATTGTTCTGACTGGATGGGTACGTTGGGAAATCGCAGGTCACACCCTTCAATCCAATCCATCCTTATTTATACCAAATCGGCATCGTCGGGTCAATGCCATCGAGTCGTTGTCTGTTGCCTGGGTTTGCCCGCAGCCCGCCCGGCCAGACCGCTGTGATCCCTGTCGTCGCGCGGCCTTTTGGCGTATGCATATACACGTAAACTTCTTCAAAGAAAGGCTTTATGTGTTCTGTCGCATCCGGAGCCTCCTTGCCTGCGCCCCCTGCGCGTCGGTCTCGTGAGATCGCACACCGCCGAGACGCAGGGCTTGTCCGTTCGCCCGGCTTGCACGAACGTCGGCAGCGATTGAGCGCTTCAACACGAAGTCTCGTTCAAGCGGAACACGCTTCGGTCGGGGGAACCGCTGATGGACGCCATCGAAAGGCACGTCCGACCGTTGGATGGCTGCAACCAGCGGTTATTGTGTGGGTCGCACGCCCACGTACTGCGTTCGAGCGTTGGCGATAAGCGTGAGCATCTGGTCGGCCTGCTTGCGGATGGATGGGTCCGAGCTGATGACGCGCGAGCTCCATTTCGCGTACTCCTGGTTCAATTGACGGCGCGTCTCCTCTTTGTTCATCTCGTCGGTGACGCCGAGGATCATCTCTGCATCCTGCGTCTGATGCATGTGGACCGGCAGGACCTTCTCCACCATGGCGCGGAGTCGAGCCCTGCCGATTTCCAGCCAATCCGACAGGTCCTTCAGCAGGGTCAATTCGGCGGTAGTTACCTGTCCTTTGGCGCCGACGACCCGCAGGCACAGGTCCAGCATCTCCAGCCGTCCCGACAGGGGGGTAATCTCCAGGATTTCCCGGCAGATGTCCTGCACGTTCAGCCGGCCCCCTTTGCGGAAGAAGGCAGCGGTCTTTTGCAAGGCCCGCTGTAATTCGAGCCGGGCTGCGGCCGAGACCTGCCCGGAACCGAATTTCGTCCGGACCCAGCCGTGAATGACTTCAATCTCCGGGTCGCGCAGCTCGTTGTTGGCGGCCCCCACGCTGAACGCCAATCCGACAGCGAGCGTCTTGGCTCGCTGGATATTGTCCTCCAGGTCGAGGTACCCGGTCTCCAGGTTTTCGAAAGTCCCCGCGCAGTCGGCCGACGCGAGGGACTCTCCGCTCTGGTGCGATAAGATGTCGATTGTGTATCGCAGTCGCCGGGTGCCCTGACGTGGAAGCACGAACCATTCGGGTGAAACGCGCGCTACCGCCGTCCAGTCCTCCAGGACCGTCGTCTCGCGACAGAGTTTGCCCATGGCGGTACGGTAGCTGAAGTGCGAAGAGGCGTTGATCGGGCCCTCTTTGGGCCGGCTCAGCACGGGCAGCGCCGACCCGCCCTTGTCCGTGACGTCACTGAGACTGACTTCCAGGTCAGCCTCCACGCCGTCTTCGGGGGCCTGGATCGTACCGCAAATCTCTATGATAAGAAAAGACCGCCACGCATCGCCATCGGGCTCGCGGCCGATATGAACGCGGACGTTGAGAGCCTTCGGATTCGCGGCGCTGCACACGTCGCGCTCCGCCTCGGCATCGGAGGGCCGATGCAGGCGTCCGACGTACTCGCGGAGTTTGTTGGCTCCATCCGTGCAACGGGGCGATGTGGCGATTTCTTTACCGCGATTGCGCACCGCCGCCCACGCCCCGGCAAGTGTAGAACGGAGATGTGACAGCACAGTGCGCATATGTTTGTCTCAGCGTAACGTTGATCAGGTCGGGCATAACGCCGGGCAGAACCGGCCCGAGCGAGGTGCGCTCACTCCACCTTGAACGGCTCGAGTTCTTTGGCGTTCTCCTTGACGTTCGTCTGGGCGACCTCGCCTTCCTCGTTCAAGGAGAAGTCCATCTCCAGGACCCGGCCGGAATCCACATCCTCGAATTTGCAATGCATTCTTTGATTCAGGTCGTAGCTGTATGTAACCTTTATCGGGCGTTCTGCGGGCCGGTCCGGGGGCAGCTCGAGCGTGTGGGTCGCGATCTTGTTTACGTACACCGGATCGGCATCTTCGCCCTGGGTGACCGTAACTTCCACGCGTTTTTGTCCTTCCGAGACCGTGTAGAACATCTGCGAAGCGTCGCAGGGTAGCGGCGTATTCTTCTTCAGGATGATTCGGTTCTGAATCACGCGCTGGCCCGTTTCCTTGTCGATGGGGGCGCAGATGGTCCCGTAGCTGTGGTTGCAGACATCGGTGAGGCTGATGTCCTTGAGGCCCGTCCGCACACCGGCGGGCACCTCATCGGGCTTTTCGCGCATCGTGGTCAGACCGGCGTGCAGCGCGGCGCCTAAGGCGACACATTCGTCTACGTTGACGGCGATCTCCGGGGCGAAGCCAAACGTCTCTTCGAGATGGCTGCGCACCATCGGTACGCGCGTGCTGCCACCCACGAGCAGGACCTTGTTGACGTCGGAAGGTTTGACACCGGCTTCCTCGAGGGCCACCTCGACCAGCATGTCGGCCCGGGCGACCAGCGGGGCGATTGCTTCTTCAAACATCTCGCGCGTAACTTCCGCCCGCATGCTGCCGGCGGCGCCGTAGAGCATCTTCTTGGCCACCGGTCGGCGAGAGAGTGTCTTCTTGATGTCCTCGGCCTCATCCTCGTATTTCGCTCGCTCTTCGTCGGATGTGATGAGTTCATCGCCGAACTTGTCCCGGTAGAGTGTCTGGAGGATTTCGAGCACTTTGGCGTCAAAATCCACGCCACCCAGGGCGTGGTCGCCCTGCGAGCAGATGATCTCCATCCGGGTCCCTTTGACGTCCATCAACGTGACGTCGAAAGTTCCACCACCAAGATCGTAGACCAGCACCTTGCCGGCGACGCCTCGCGTTGTGGCGTAGTGCAAGGCCGCCGCCACCGGCTCGTTGACGATGCCGATGACGTTGAGCCCGACGGCCGTACCTGCGTCCATGGTGGCCCTGCGACGCACCTCGTCGAAGTGCGCGGGCACCGAGATCACAACGTCGTGGATCTCGCCGTGCTCGGCGGCTGCATCCTGTTTGAGCTTCTTCAGAACGAGCGCCGAAAGGTCCACCGCCGTCCAGTCCTTGCCGTCGATGTTCAACTTGTACTCGGCGTCCCCCATGTGACGCTTGATCCAGCGGGCCGAACGCGCGGTGTTGAGATGGCGCGAGTTGATGGCTTCGATGCCGACGCGGATGACGTCCGCGTTTTCCTCATCGAAGAATATGACCGAAGGGGTCAGCCGTTCTCCGTCTGCGTTCGGAACAATCTCCGGTTTGCCGATCGCGTTGAGCATCGCTACTGCCGAGAAGGTCGTTCCGAGGTCTATGCCGACGATGTTAGCCATGATTCTCTCCTACGTGCAACTATGCCCCGGGGCGTGCACGACATCACGCCTGCCGGTCTGCAATACAACCTACCCAAAAAGCTTCACTTGTGCCGTTCGTACGACTTTGAAACTCTCCTCATCTATCATATATCGATATCCGGGCCGTATGACTTTGGCGATCTTTCCCTCGTGTGAGGGGTCCTGGGCTGCTTCCTTTTCTTTCACCGCCTCGGCCAGTTTTTCCTGGCCCCGATATTCACTGTTCGTTTCCAGTTGAAACTGCTCGACGCCGCTTGATTCCAGAGCGAAAAGCAGCTCATCGCGAACTTCTTCCAGGTGCGCGGCCGTATCCTCATCGTCCGTCAGCCTGGCAACGCGGTTTTCGAGATTGTCGATGCACCGAATGACCCGCAAGCAGAAGGTCCGAATGATGTTCCAGTCATAGCCGTCCTGAAGTTTCTCCACCCGATTTTGCTGCGAGGCGGCGTATTCCCGAATGGCCGAGACCTGCTGAGCAAGGTCTTTTAACGTGCTGCCGAGGGGATCGGATTGCTGGCGCGTGGCCTGCTGGACGTTCTGGGCCATTCGCCTGAATTCGGCCAATTGCTTTTGCAGGTCGTCGGCCTGCTCCTGGATATCCGCCCCTCTATCGGGCGCAGGCCTTTCCTCATTCGCTTCGTCCCGCAGTGCGCTGAGTTCGCGGCCGAGCACGGCGACTTTGGGGCGGGGGGTGAACCTGCGTTTCCCGGGTTTCTCGTCAGTCCCTTGGTCTTGTGAATCCGAGTCGGGCTCGACGGTGTTCTGCACGTCGTCGGTCGCGGGGGCCTCGTCTTCCTTTGCCAGAACGGCTACACCCCCCTCATCCGTTTCCGCTTGTGCGGCCGGAGCTTCCTCCCTCTCGCCGGTGCCACGGCGGAGTCTGCGCGAGAAAGACGATTCCTCCTGCTCTTCTTCTCGGGTCTCTGCTGGGGCGCTCGGGTTCTCTGAGGCAACGGCGCGCCCGCGGCGTGCCTTCTCTTGAGGCGGACCGTCGGGTTCTTCGGGCGGGGCGTAAACCTCAAGATCGGTCAATTCCCCGACGACCGGCTGTCCGTTCAGGTTATCGGGCGATGCCGGGGGCGCCTTCCTTCGCTTCCGGATCAAACGCACCAGGCACTGGGTGAACCAGATCAGAAAACAGCCGCTCAGGATGGTTCCCCCGATAGGCAGACAGACGATCGAGATGGTCTTCGCGATCTCCCGCTGCTCCTTGCGCTTCTTGTACAACTCGACTTGCTGCTGCCAGTCGCTGCCATAGAGAAAATCGGCGATCTCGCCCGGGTTCATCTCGCCCGCCGCCAACTTGTCCAAATCCAGCCTCAGTCTCGCCCGCTGCTCTTCGGCGAGTTCCTCGCGGGTTTTGGTCTTTCGATCTCTATCGAGTTCGAGAACGAGCTGATTCTGCTCTTCGGGGCTGAGGGAGTACCAGCGGCCGTATTTGTTGAGGTAATCGGCCGCACCCAACGAGTATTTGACTTCCTTGTCCGCCGGCTGTTGCCGGTCGCCGCGCCTCTCGTTGAACAGCCACGCCAGGGCGGCGCCGCCTACGAGCAACACAGCCAATCCAAGGATCGCACACTTCTTGAGCATGGTTTTGAAACCGTCCGTCCATCAAGAGCAGGTTTATCCGTCTTTTCGGTCTCTTCGCCGTCCCGGTTGAAAAAACGCTGTTCTTGGCAGCGCCAGAGGCCGGCCTGTGACCCCAGCGGTCCCGAAACAAAAGCGGGGCCTTCCGAAGAATGGCCTCGCAGCCGGGACCTTCACCTGAACCCGGCGGTCGGATGCGACGGATCCAGCGACCGCCAACTAAAATATAGATAATATCAATGTGGGGCCAAACGTCCGAATGTGAGCGGCCTGTCCGCAGGCGATATCGGTGCGGCGACGGCGTTTTCGGCGTCAACGCCGTCTCTATACGTTACCGGGCCTTGCGGCGGCCAAGCCACAGATCGTCGCAGTGGTGCCGCGTGCTTCTGGCCGACTTTCTCGAAACGGACCGCGAGGTTTTGTTGCATTCGCTTCCCTCCATTGGTAATATAAGACGATAGATTTTCCGGTCTTCTGCGCCCGTAACGGCCTCTCTTGCAGACACCCACTGCGTGGTTGACCGTGAGGGACGAGCCATGAGCGTGTGGCGAAGCCGGCCATCGAGGGTAAGCAGTGCGCCGGCATCCGTGTCGCTTTCTGTGCGCGGACACCGGCATGTCCTCGTGCCAGAGATGTATGGGAGGTTTGTCTCGTGACGGAAGCGATTTCACCAGATGCAAGGGGGAAGCCGGCCGCATTGAGGCCGCTCTTCGAGACCGTGTTTGAGCGTATGGTCGATGGGATTCTCGTCGCCGATATCGACACGAAACGGTTCCAAGCGGCCAATCCTGCCTTGTGTGCGATGCTGGGGTACACTCACCGGCAGGCGCTGGAGTTAACCGTGGCGGATATCCACCCCCCAGAAGCCTTGCCGCTGGTCTTGCGGGAATTCGAGAGGCAGGTCAGCCGCGAACGGAGCCTCGCCCACGACATCCCGGTACGGCGCAAGGACGGCAGCGTGTTCTATGCCGATGTCAATGCATTCCCGGTCCAGTTCGCGCAGAGGACCTGCTTGATGGGTGTCTTCCGCGACGTCACCGCGCGCAAGCAGGCAGAGGGTCGGCTCCGGGAGAGTGAGGAACGGTACCGAACGCTGGTGGAAAGCGCCGGCGAGGCCATTTCCGTGGTGGACCGACAGGGTGTTCTGTTGTTCATGAATAGAATGGCCGCCGCCTGTGTCGGCGGCACGCCGGAAGAGCATATTGGCAAGACGGTCCGGGAAGTTCTGCCCCCGGAGACCGCCGAGGCGCGCACGGCCAGCGTGCGAGATGTGATAGCAGCCGAAAAGGGCGTCAATCTCACCGCGCTGGAACCGGTGCAGGGTGAGCCGCGCTGGTTCAACACCACGATTGAGCCGGTGCGAGACGCGACGGGAGCGGTCACCGCCGCCCTCATTATTGGCAGGGACATTCACGATCTCCGAAAAACCCGCCAGGAACTGGAGGAATTCCGCGAGAAAATGGCCCGCGCCGAGCATCTGGCATCGCTGGGAACGCTTAGCGCCACCATCGCTCACGAGTTGACACAGCCTCTTACTGTCAGCCGCCTTGCGCTGCAGGAGGCGCTGGCGGAACTGGAGGACAAGGGCTGCTCGCCGGAGGCCATGGAGGCCTTGCGCGAGAGTCTGGGCGGGATCGCCGATGCGGCCAGCAGGGTGGAGCGCTTTCGCAATTTTGCCCGGCGGTCGTCAAAGGAGGCACCAACGTACGTGCAGATTGGGCAGGTCGTGGCCCGGACGGTCAAGCTGCTGGAAGGAAAAGCACGCGAGTCAGGGATGTCGTTGATCAGCCAAAACCTGGATGACTTTCCTGCACTGCTGGCGAACGAAAAAGACATGGAGCAGATGTGCTTTGCTCTGATCGAGAATGCGATTCAGGCGGCCGGGGATGGGAGAAAGCATCGACTGGTCGTTAGCGGTGCCACCGCCGAGGGGCAACTTCTCCTGCGTTTTGAAGACGACTGCGGCGGCATTCCCGACGCCCACGAGGACGAGGTTTTTCAGCCGTTCTTTACGACCAAGCCGCCCAGCGAGGGAACGGGCCTGGGGCTTTGCATTGTCGAGCGCATCGTCGACCAGACGCGCGGCAAGATCCATGTGGAGAACACCCCGGGGCAGGGCGTGGCCTTTTGCATTTCCCTGCCTCTGAAAGGACTCTGACGCTGACGGCACGCGGGTCCGTACCGGGGACTACTTTCCCTGGGCTGCGGCGGCGCTGGCTGCCTCGACGGTCGGCCGTTCCTGGGTACCCGGGCCTGCAGCCGGGCCAAAACGCTCTTTTTCCAGGGCGGTGACAATGTCATAACACGCCTGGGGCAGCTTGTCCGGCAGGATCACGCACATCTTGTGTTTTGACACCATTACCAGATCGTTGCTCTGCGGCAGTGCGGTGACGCCCCTGAGCAGCCGCTTCATGTGGTATTCCAGCGGCTGGTCGCGCAGGTATCCGGTTGCGACAAAATAGCGACAGGCCTGCGCCAAGGCCTCCAGCATCGCCAGGTGTGGACCGTGTCGCTGGATGACGAAGGACAGGCCCAAGGCCCGCAACGTGCCATCGGCGTCCTGGAGCTGTGTGGTCACCACCTCAATGCTCCAGTCCGGATCGTCAGCCACCAACCGCACGTCTCCCAGTGATTGGAACTGCACCGCGATGTACTCCTGGATTTTCCCGGCGATCTCCTCAGCCGCACTGACCGTAACCTTCACCTTCACGACCGGGCGGTTGTCTACCGGCGGCGCCGACGCATCCGGGGCCTGAGCCTGGGCGGTTCCAAGGGCCAACGCCCCCATCAAAAGAACGTGTCTGATCTTCATCGTATGCCTCCTCCGGCACGATTGAGCTTGACGTACACTTCACGTGAGTGGGGCGTGCAAAAGCTTCGTCGCGCACACCACCCTCCATCCTTCCGATAACCACATTCTATCCTGCTTCGCGCGGAAAAAGCAAGCAATTTCTCGCAGAATGTGCCCCCGGTGGGGCGATCGAGGTTTGCAGGTCCCTCTTCGCCGGGCGCCTGCTGTGGCGGTCATTTCGCCCGGAGGTTGCTTCCGTCGGCGTTGTCATTTCGACTGGAGGCCGCAGGCCGGGACGGAGACGTCAGTCCCAGCGGAATTTGACTTTGTTCTCGGTGAGGGCTTTGACGCGTTGGCGGACGTTTTCCTGTCTGATGCTGTCGTCCTTCCAGCGCTCGATCTCATTTTTGCTTTCCTGGATCTGCCTCTGCAACTCCGCAAGTTTGCGCAGCAGACGCTCGAATGCGATTTCTTTTTGGCGGACAATGAGGTCGTAGCGCCGCGCGACGACCTCCTGGAACTCGGCGCCAAGCTTCTGCCTCTTAGCCTCGGAGCGTTCGTGCCGGATGCGACGGAGGAGTTCGTCCCGCGCGTTCTTGAGTTCCAAATCCTCTTTGAGCACGGTACCCAAATCGGGGTTGGAGCGGTCGGCCTCGAAGATGCGGCCGTATCGGTTCATCAGCGACTCGAAGCTCTTGACGTACAGCGTGGGGTCTTTGTCCTTGAGGTTGGCGAGCCCTTCGTGCTCACCGGCGTAGTTGGCCTTGAGCCATTCCAGGAACTCGGCGTTGTGTCTGCGCCGGCGCGCTTCCCAGTACTCGCGCCCCATCTGTTCGAACTCCGGGCGGCCGTACTCGCGCAGCTTGATCTTGAAGAGTTCCCGGTCTTTCTTACGCAACTGTTCGAGTTCTTTCGCTTGATCCGGATCGCGCTTCCGTATGCCCTTCATCACCCGGTTGATGGTCTCATCAGAGAGGCCACGATTCCACCAGGAGCGTGGTTGCCTGGGCTCATCTTCCCAGATATCCTTTTCTTGTTGTCCCTGGCTTGCGGTGGTCCTTGGGACGGGCATTGCGACGATCAATGCAGCAGCGGCAAGAAGTGCGACGGTCCAGCATCGTTGCATCACGGCTATCCCTTCCAAAACTCGGCTTTGATCTGTATCAGTTCCAGCTCAATTTCCTCGACGGAGCCGGCAGGCGCGACGTTGACCTCACCGGACTCCAGGGCCCGAATCTCCGCTTCGATTCGCTGGATCTCGGAGTCGAAGTATATCAACTCAAAGTCGTCAGCGGTGACGTCGTCACTTTCCCAGACGGCGGTGGGCATGATTGAGGCGTATGTCACATTCGGACTGTCCGGCGGGGCGGGGCCGCGCCCCAGCAGGGCGATGACAGCTACGACAATGACGGCAGCAGCGGCCGCAAAGCCGCGGTATGCAAGTGCCAACCGCCGTCTACGGGCCAGCCGGGCGGCAAGCTGGACCTTGATGAAGTCCACGAGCTCGCCATCCGGGGCCGGAGCGCCGTGGGTGCGAAAGATCTGTTCGCCCGCCCTCATGTCCTCGCCAGCGGCTTCGGCCTCATCGGCGTCGAAGAACCGGCCGAAAAGCGCCTTGATGTCTTCCGGGCTTCGATCTCCCATGGGTTTACCTTTCCATGAACTCGCGCAGTTTCTTGAGCCCGCGGTGCAGCTTGGACAGCGTGGTGCCGATGGGCTCAGAGCGGATCCTGGCAATCTCCTTGAAACTCAACTCCGAATGGAAACGCAACATAATCAACTCCCGGGTGTCCGGGTCCAGACGATTCAACTGCACCTGAAGCTTGTCCAGGGTCTCCTCTTTGGCGTCCGAGCGTCGCGGCTCGTCGGATACGCGCTCCAGCTCGAAGCGCCGCGCGTCAAGCAGCTTGCGGCGTCGCTGCCGACTGCGCAGATGGTCGTGAAAGAGGTTCGAGGCGATGCGGAACAGCCAGCTTTCGAACACGCCACCTTTGTACGAGCCGATCTTCTCGACGAGTTTGATGAAGAGCTCACTGAGCAGCTCATCACTGATGTCTCGGTCGCCCGTCAGCCGATAAAAGTAACCGTAGCAGCGGCCGGCGTACATGTCAACCATCTGCGCAAAGCTCTCGGGATCCCCCGATTTACAGCCGTCGATGATCCGGGCTACCTTGGCGCTTTCAGCCATCTGCCGCGTTTACACCATGTCCAAGACGCTGCTGAGAAAGGATTTATTGCATGAATCCACCACCCACCAGGGGCCTGCCAGTGTGGTGATAGCCTTGTTGCGCTGTGCGCCGCCGACCGGGGGTTCTCCACAGCCGGCTGCCTTGCCCCCAACTCGTCAAATCGGCCACGAGTCGCCCTGTTCCTCGTCGTTCTGGCTCTCCGGGTCCAGCTTCCAGTTCTCCGATTCTTCAATGTCGTCGATCTCCCGCTGGACGTACTTGAAGAGCTTGTCCTGGAGCGGAGCGAGCTTTCCGTACCATTTGAGCATGCTCTGATAGCTGGCCAGTAGCATATCGAGGCGGATAAGCTGCCATTTGGCGATACATTCGGGCTCTTTGATGTTGGAGAACGGGTCGCACTTGAACGTTTTGCGACCGTCCGGGCCGATTTCACACAACTCACACTGCTCACACTGTATCATCACTGCACCCTGCTATCAAATGACGCTCCCATCACAACGGTGCTTTCCTGTCTGCTGCCCGTATACGGTGGCGACGGTTCCCGTGTGCACAGCGCTTCGCGTCGCGCGGCGACAATTCCGTTTTTCTCCCTTTACAGGAACCTTCGAGCTATGCTAAACTTACGCTACCCTATAGTACACGAGTGAGTACCCGTTTGTAACCACGTTTTTACGGTTTTGTTGAGGAATGCATGAGCAAGCCAAGACGCAGAAGGAAAGTTGGCAGTAAGAAGAGGCGTACCCGCTGGAAAATCAGGCACAAAATCAGCTAAAACGCGTTTACCTCCCGCCTTTCGGGCTCGTTGAGCCTTTCTCTTGTGCCGGACGGTGACCCGCGGCACCGAACGTCCGTCAATGCCAATGGAACATTTCCGTGTCGTTTTCGAGCCTGATGGTCTGGCGGTTTCGGTCCATCGGGGCGCCACGCTGCTGGAGGCAGCCGGCTTGGCCGGCATTATTCTGACCACACCGTGCGGCGGCAAGGGCACGTGCGGCAAGTGCGCCCTTACGCTACGGCCCTCCGGCGAACGAGTCCTTGCATGCCAGTACCGCATTCAAAGCGACCTGACGGTAACCGTGCCGCAGGAGTCGCGCTTCTACGAGCACAAGATCCTGACGGAAGGGGCGGACCACGGCAGGCAGGTCAACCCCACCGTTGCCGGGCGATACCGTGCCGCCGTCGGCTCGGGCGAGATTTTGGGGCTGGCTGTGGACATCGGGACGACAACCGTGGTGGCGAAGCTGATTGACATGACCGACGGCCGCTCGCTGGGCACTGCGGCCGTGCTCAACCCTCAGACCCGCCTCGGCGACGACGTCATCAGCCGAATCAGCCATGGGCAAACCGCCGACGGACTGGCGGAAATGCACAACGTCATCATCGATTGCATAAATGGGCTGACCGACCGGCTCTGCCGAGGGCAAAACGTCAACTCGTCGGCCATATACGAAGCGTGCATCGTCGGCAACACGACGATGAACCATATTTTCCTGGAGTTTCCCGTGGAACAGCTCGGCCGGGCCCCTTACCGGGCCCACAGCGTGGAAGCCCGGGACGTTGCCCCCGACGACCTGCACCTGCACATGAACCCCGCGGGCAACGTTCATTGTGTGGAAAATATCGCCGGTTTCGTAGGGGCGGACACAACAGCGGTGGCACTGGCGCTGGACGTCGACCGCATTACCGACACCGTGCTGGTCGTGGACATCGGTACCAACGGCGAGCTGGTGTTGGGCACGGCGAACCATGTGTGTGCGGCCAGTTGTGCCGCCGGGCCGGCTCTGGAGGGGGCACGTATCAAGCAAGGCAGTCGGGCGGTCGATGGCGCGATTGAGGCGGTTGTGGTTGAGGACGGCGACCTTGCCCTCGACGTTATCGGCACGGCGGTGCCGCAGTCGATTTGCGGCAGCGGTTTGATCGATGCCGTCGCGGTCCTGTGCGAACTGGGCATCGTCGATGCCAGCGGGCGTTTTGTCGAGCGAGAGGCCCTCGGCGACCGTCTGCCGGCAGCATTGTTCTCGCGCCTGGCCGAAAGCGACGGTCAGCCTGCGTTTGTCCTGGCATTCGACGAGCGGCAGGGCGGCCCGCGCGTCAGCCTGACGCAGAGGGACGTGCGCGAGGTGCAGCTTGCTAAGGGTGCGATCCGTGCCGGTATCAGCATCCTGCTGGCCAAGCTCGCCATAGCGGATGCAGACATCGACAGGGTTCTGCTGGCCGGGGCGTTCGGCAATTACATTCGGCCTCGCAGCGCCGTTCGGATGGGGCTGCTGCCCGACGTGCCTCTGGATCGTATCCACTTCGTCGGTAATGCTGCGGCGTCTGGAGCGCAAATGCTGCTGATTGACGACGAGTATCGGGTCCGGGCCAGGAAGCTCGCGCGTCGCATCGAGTACGTGGAAATCGCCCACGAAAAGGGCTTCGCCGATGTGTTCGCCGACGCGATGATGTTGAGACCGTAAGCCGAGCGGTTGCTCCGCGGCATGCTCAGGCGACGCCCGCAGAACTGAGGAGATAGACCAGGTACGCTGCATAGGTCGCCAGGAAGATACCGGCACCAAGACGGCCGATTCTGCGTTTGCTGAGAACGGCAACCACCGCGAAGGCGGCGCTGACGGCGATCATGATTTGGAAATCGCGGCCGCCTCCGAAACGCCGGCCGACGACGTACGGCCGGACCACGCCGGCGATGCCGGTAACGAGAAGGGTGTTGAAAATGTTCGAGCCCACGAGATTCCCGACGGAGATGTCGTGATGTCCTTTGGCGGCGGCGACCACGCAGGTGACAAGTTCCGGCAACGAGGTCCCGATGGCCATGATGGTTGAGCCGATGACCGCATCGCTCAATCCGATGGCGGCTCCAATCCAGGTCGCGCCGTATACGGCCATGCGGGCGCCGACGGAGAGGCCCAGCAGTCCCAGAACGACAAAGCCGGCGTCACGTTTGAGCGTATGCACGCGTGCCACAGACGCGTGCGCCGGCGGCACCAGCGGAGCCCCCGACCGGGCGGTGCGGACGATGTAGAGCGCCAAAG
>Ga0272442_10001222_pt1 | contig 39474 bp, 40 predicted proteins | sample SSMForm2O_FD_200262 | JGI IMG/M metagenome (GOLD analysis project Ga0272442, IMG submission 200262) | Marine sediment archaeal communities from Little Sippewissett salt marsh, Falmouth, MA, United States - SSM-Form-2O | ecosystem: Environmental > Aquatic > Marine > Wetlands > Sediment ... | reverse complement strand
AAGCACTCCATTATATACAAGAGATGAGAAATGAAGCACATAGATTTGCTATAAAATACAATAGACTTCTTCGTAAAAAGGAGATGATTGCATAGAAAAATTCAAAATAAAAACTAGTTTTGAACCACGTGGGGATCAACCAAAAGCAATAGAAAAACTAGTAAATGGAATTAATAACAATATAAAAAAACAAACTCTTTTGGGTGTAACAGGATCTGGAAAAACATATACTGTCGCCCAAGTAATACATAAAGTTCAAAAACCAACATTAGTAATAGCTCATAACAAAACTCTAGCAAGCCAGCTTTATAGTGAATTCAAAGAATTTTTTCCTGAGAACCGTGTGGAATATTTTGTATCCTATTATGATTATTATCAACCAGAGTCATATATTGCTGAAAAAGACCAATACATTGAAAAAGATGCAGATATAAATCCAAAAATTGAGCAGATGAGACTCTCTGCTACAGCATCTCTTCTCTCCAGATCTGATGTGATTGTTGTTGCTTCTGTTTCATGTATTTACAGTGTCGGCGATCCAAAAGATTTTTCAAAACTTGGTTATGAACTACGAAAGGAACAAATTGTAAGAAGAAAAGATATTATCGAGCAACTTGTAGATATGCAATATGAAAGAAATGATATGGATCTTCAACCTGGCAGATTCAGAGTAAAGGGAGATACAATTGATATTATCCCCGGTTATTATAACAATATTATTAGAATCGAACTTTTTGGTGAAGAAATAGATAGAATCACAGAAATAGATAAAATAACAGGTGAAACAAAAGATTTTATGGATTATTTTTATTTGTTTCCTGCAAAACACTTTGTTGTTGATGAATATAAAAAAGAGAGTGCTGTTGAATCAATTAAAGAAGAACTAGAAAATAGACTACCTGATCTTGATATGATTGAATCACACAGGCTTAAACAAAGAACTCTATATGATATTGAAATGATCGAAGAGACTGGTTTTTGTAAGGGAATTGAGAACTATTCTCGTCATTTTGATGGGAGAAAACCTGGTGAAAAACCATTTTGTCTTCTTGATTATTTTCCAGATGATTTTCTATTGATAATCGATGAAAGCCACAGAACTATTCCTCAGATTCATGGTATGCATAGGGGAGATTATTCAAGAAAAAAATCACTTATCGAATATGGTTTCAGACTTCCTAGCGCATTTGATAACAGACCTCTAAAGTTTACTGAATTTAAAGAATATATGAATAATGTAATTTTTGTATCAGCAACACCTGGTGACTATGAACTAAATGTTTCAGGAAAGGTTGTCGAACAGATTATAAGACCAACTGGCCTAGTTGACCCAAAAGTAGAAATTAAACCTATTAAAAATCAAATTCCAGATTTAATAAATGAGATACATAAAACAATTAGTCGAAATGAAAGAGTGCTTGTTACTACTCTTACAAAAAAACTAGCCGAGGAACTATCTGAATATTTAGCTGAAAAAGATATTAAAACTAGATATCTTCACTCTGAAATTAATACAATTGAGCGCTCTGAGATAATAAGGCAGCTTAGACTAGGAAGATTTGATGTTCTTGTTGGAATAAATCTTTTACGTGAAGGACTTGATATACCTGAAATAGGATTTATTGGAATATTAGATGCTGATAAAGAAGGATTCTTACGTGATCACAGAAGTCTCATACAGATTATTGGTCGAGCTGCTAGAAATGTAAATTCTTTAGTTATATTATATGCTGATAATCTTACAGATTCAATAAAAAAAGCTGTTGATGAAACAAATAGAAGAAGAAAAAGACAAATAGATTTTAATAAAAAACACAATATAACACCAAAAACTATCGTAAAACCTATAAAAGAAAAAATAGTTGAAATAAAAGATACAAAACATATCCCAAACAAAGACATACCTAATATGATAATTGAATTAGAAACTGAAATGAGGGATGCAGCAGATAACCTTGAGTTTGAAAAAGCAATAATAATTCGTGATAAAATAAATAAACTCAAGCAAAAACTTGAGAAAAATCTCGTGAAAAAATGAAAAAAAAGAAAAAAGGACTATTAAACACGATTAAAAGAATTCGTGTGAGAAAAATTGAGAAAAAAACAAAAAAAGCAAGTTATAATGATATTAAAATTAGATCAAAAAATATTTCAAATGTTAGAGTGGATAGAGAAAAATCTTCAAGAGATTTTATCGACAATCCTAATACATCATCAACAAATATTGATATAGATGAAATAGAAGAAAAAGATAAACAAATCAAAAACGATAAAGAAGAAATAACAACTGAAACAAATAAAAAAACTAATTTAATTTCTTTTGAACATAAGCTTACTGAGTTTGAATATAAACTAAAATACATGAATTTAAGAGATCTTGAAGGATCAGAATATGGTAGTTATTTTCCATCTATTAGAAAAAAAATTATAATTATCGATGAAGAAGAAAGAAAGTTTTCATTAATAAGAGCAGGAAATAACCAGCTAGCTGGAGATTTATATACTTTTTTTAAAAAGAATGATATTAAACCAGGTGATGTGTTCAGATTTGAATATGATCCTGATGAAATCGATGAAAACGGTATACATATTTTAAGGTTAAAAAAGAAATAGTGAAATTATTTTTGTTTGGTTTTTCCCAAACATTACCAGACTTTTTATATACTTTTGAATCTAAAATATATCAGTTAGTGATGAAAAATGAAATATTGTTCAGAATGTGGAGCAAAACTCAACGAAAAAAAAATAAAAAAAGAGGATTATAATTTAATAAAAAAAACAAATAAAAGAAGTTTTATAATATCTGCTGGTATTTTACTGATAATTGCTGCTAGTTTATGTATTGTTTTAGGTACATCAGCAATTTTAGATGCAAAAAACATCTCTGATACTGATTATTACGATTTTAATTATAACGAGGATTACTCATATCATTGGGCACAATTTCAAATGAAATTATTTTTAGGAGCTGTAAGTCTCTCTGCTTTTACAATAGGTTTAATCAGTGCGTTATTGATTCTTAAAAAAACATTTTTTACATTAGTATTATTAGGAATTTTTAATGTAAATATTGCTTCTTTACTATCAATTGGAAATAATATAGGTATGTTTTTATTAATTGGTTTACCTATCTTTATTCTAAGCATGATTAGTATGGTTTTTGTAATTCATTCTAAAAATAAGTTTAACTAAATCTTTTTTATTATTTTCAATAATTTTGAAGTAAAAAACAAGTTTAGAAAAAGCTAGATTATTTCTTTTTAAGAATTTTAATATAACATTTTTCATGATATTTAGGAGCGCTATCAATATAACCATAAACTGTTGGAGCCCACAACCTGTTAGACAATTGTCTTTCGTGAGAGGGACATCTTGTTAATATTATCATTTTATCTCCTGGTTCAATTTCTTTTTTACAGTATTCACAGAATTCCTTACTCAAAGGTCTACCTTTATCAAATAACATTTTAATCAAGGGTTATTCAATATAATTTATATTATAAATTTTTTGGAGAAAAATGAGGCAGAGGGAAGAGGATTTGAACATTAATTTATTCATAATCAACTTTTATAAATTTACTTTGTTTGAATTTAGGAATTCTATTTTCTTCTATGATGCTATAGTATCTAGATAAAATATTTCCTTCTTGAATCATTTTAATAAAAAAAACAAATCACTTCCATTTAAAATTATTTATATAAGAAACAAGTTTCGCCCCTCGCTAAAAATATGATTAAACTAAACAAAAACCAAATTGCTTTATGCTGCATCTCACTTGCATGGTTTTTAATTCTCTCTGGAAGATATAGTATATCAAATCTTTTACCGCAAATTTCAAATGAACTAAACTTCAGTTGGACGGAAGCAGGAATAGCACTTACCGCAATGTGGCTTTTTTATGCACTTATGCAGTTTCCATCAGGCATTCTTTCAGATATAAAAGGTAGAAAAATTAGTATTATAATAGCCATGATCTTGTTTACCTCTTCATATTTTCTAGTTGGAATATCCAATCATTACCTAACTTTCCTACTAGCATTAATACTACTAGGTATTGGAACTGGTAGTTATCCTCCCGCCGGAATTTCTATGATAACAGATATTTTCAGGAAAAATAAAGGTAAAGCTCTGGGAATTCGTTCGAGTGCAGGATCATTGGCATATGCAATACCTGTTTTTGCAGCAGGAATAGCAAGTTATTATGTCTGGCGTAGTTTCTTTTTTATATGGGGGATAGTTTGTATTTTTAGCATACTATTATTTTATAAAGGAACCCAAGAAACAACTACTCTTCCCGAGTTTTTTTCAATAAAAGAAAGAATTGTGGACGGAGTAAAAGTTTTTAAAAGACCAAAAGTACAACTAATATTTGTTGTAAATTTACTAATCGCTATTGCTTGGATTAGTTATATGTCATTTTTTCAACCGTATTTATCTATAGAGAAAGAAGGGATGAGCGGTTTTTTAGCAGGAGCCGCTTTCTTATTTTTGGGATTATGCGGTTTTATTTTTAAACCATTTATTGGTTCAATTTCAGATAAATTCAACAAAAAAGTAATTATTCTTCTCTTGTCACTATTTACAGGAATTGGAACAATCATATTTGTTATTTCAAATTCAATCTGGATAATCTTTCTTATTTTACCTGTACTTTCACTTTCAACTGCTATTTTTCCAATAATTTCATCATATCTAATGGATCAATGGGAAGAAAAAGGTAGAGCAGGAAAACTAGGGTTTTATAGATCGTTACTAATTATGCTATCAAGCCCTATTGCAACCTATTTTGGTTACACAGCAGATAGATTTGGTAGTTTTAATTTTGCGTTTTTAACAATATCTGTCATTCTTTTCATCGCATCAATATTTCTATTTTTTAATCTATTAATTGAAAAAAGAAAGAAAATAGAAAGTTAGTAGTAAACTATACCATCTCATCTATCATTGGTTTTAATTGTTTTTCTTTGAAACCATGTTGTTGCATCGCCCCAGACGGACAACATGCTACGCATGCTCCACATCCCATACACAGTGCTTCATTTACTTTAGCCTGTTTTTTACCATCCTCTTTTTCCTCAAGGTCAATTGCACTGTATGCACAAACCGATACACAAGTCCCACAACCTGAACATAAATCTTCATCAACAAACGAAACAATTGGCTCGGTTTCTAGTTCTTTTTTAGATAAAATATTTGCTGCTCTAGCGGCTGCGCCACTAGCTTGGGCGACTGTATCTTGTATATCTTTTGGCCCCTGGCAACATCCTGCGATAAATATACCATTTGTTGCAGTATCCATAGGCTTTAGCTTAGGATGAGCTTCTAAAAAGAACCCATCTTCACTTGTACTAATACGAAGTATTCTAGCAAGATCTTCTGAATCGTGTCTTGGAACAAGTGCCGGTACAAGAACTATCATATCTGTTTTTATTTCAAATAATTTATTTGTTGTTGTATCAAAAATATCAACTGTTAAATTTTCACCCATATTTTTTACTTCAGATGGTCGTCCTCTGAAAAAGTTAGTATTCATTCCTCTTATCTTCCTATAGAATTCTTCATATCTTTTTCCAAAAGATCTAATATCAGTATAACATATGTTAACCTCTAAATCATCACCTAGTTTTTCTTTTAAGAGATATACTTGTTTTAATGCACTCATACAGCCAATTCTACAACACCACTCACATTCTGTTTGATCTCTTGATCCAGCACATAAAACATAGGTAATACTCTTTGGTTTTTCTTTGTTAGAAAGTTTTATTATTTTTCCTTCGGTTGGTCCAGATGAATTAATGAGTCTTTCCATCTGAAGGCTTGTTATTACATCCTCTGAGTTATCATACCCATACTCATATAAACTATCCGGGTTGATTAGGTCATATCCTGTTGCAACTATTATTGCTCCCACTTTTACTTCGATTTCTTTTTCTTTTTGTTTAAAATCTATTGCACCTACCTCACAGGCTTCAACACACAGTGGACCTGTTCCACATTTACCACGGGTGAGCATCAAACAGCTATCTGGATTAATAGTACATTTTAATGGTACTGCCTGTGGAAACGGAATATATATCGCGCTTTTTTTACCGATATGTTCATCAAACTCACTTTCCACATGACCCTTTAATCTACATGCATCGATACAATCCCCGCAACCTGTACATTTAGCTATATCAACATATCGTGGTTTTTTCTTTATTTTGACTGTATAATTACCAATGCTGCCATCTATGTTTGTCACTTCAGAGTAAGTTAAAAGCTCAATATTTTCATGATTTTTAACATCCATCATTTTTGGTGTTAAGATACATCCTGAGCAATCTAATGTTGGAAAGGTCTTATCAAGCTGAGCCATACGACCACCAATTGTTGGTGATTTTTCTACAAGATATACTTTATGACCTTGTTCTGCAAGATCAAGTGCAGATTGAATCCCGGCTATACCTCCACCAATCACTAATGCTTCTGGTGTTACCTTAACTTTTGATGCTTTAAGTGGCTCTAATGTTCTTGCTCTAGCTACTGCTGCTTTTATAAGATCCTTTGCTTTTTTGGTACCCTTCTCTTTATCATCATGAACCCAGGAGCATTGCTCACGAATGTTTGCTATTTCAAGGTTATATCCATTAACACCACCATCTTCAACAACTCCTCTGAAAGTATGTTCATGCATACGAGGAGAGCAGCATCCTATCACTACAGAATCAAGATCATGTTTTTTTATTGAATCTTTTATGAGTTTTGCACCCACATCTGAGCACATATATTTGTATTCCTTGCTTACTAAAACATTATCCAATTTTTCTGAAAAATTAACTAGTTCTTTAACATCCACATTAGAGGCAATGTTAATTCCACAATGACATATGAAAACACCAATTTTGTTTGTCATATCTATTTGCCCCCTATTCTAATTTTTTCAACAGGGCTAAGATTTAATTTCAGCCCTAGTCTTTCTTTTGATATACCAAATGAAAGACCAATCAATTGTGTTAGATAAAAAACAGGGACATCAAGTTTTGCAGCAACTGTCTCCCCTGCTTTTTTTTGTTTAGAATCATATTGTCGGTGGCACCATGGACACGTATCAACAAACCCGTCAAATCCTTGTTCTTGAACACGCTGTAGTTTTTGACCTGTTTTTGTTAATGCTGATTCAGGCTTGTTTGCATTAAGAAGCCCTCCACAGCAATCAAGTTTTTCTGGATAGTATTTTGTTTTTAAACCAATTGCTTCTAAGATATTTTCCATTTTCTGTGGATTTTCTGAATCATCAGGCCTTCCTATCTCACTTGGTCTTATCAAATGACATCCATAATGTGTTGCTACTGTAAAGTTTTTTAATGGATTTTTAACATTTTCTTTTATTTTATCTATACCAACAATGTCATGAAGTAGATCAAGAATACTAATCAAATTTGAAGTTCCATTGTATTTTAGTCCCTCATCAGACAAAAAGGTGTTGATTCGTTCTTTCATTTTTGGATCAGAGTTTAATACTCTTCTACAATCACTAAAGGCCAAATGACACATTGGACAAGGTGCAAAAATATCGAGATTTTCTTTTTCAGCAATAGCAATATTTCTAGCTGAAAGAGTAAGTGTCATCATCTGGTTAATACTTTTTATTGGTTCCCCGCAACAAGAAAACCCATTGATATCTACAATTTCAACATCTAGTTTCGGTAAAATTTCTCTAAGTGACATTTCATATGCGTATTGTTCGGTGGGCATTACACATCCCGGATAAAATGCATATTTTTTCATAAAAAACCTCCAACTATACTTTCTCCATTGCTATCTTTGAAATCATCGCCTGAAATCTTGCTGGATCTTTCGGCTTTGATATTTCAGGAAGACATAAATCTCCTCTTTTTTTTGTTTTATTATCACTTGTGGAAACACTTTTTATGTCTTGCAAAAGACCTGTTGATAATACTGATTGTAAGAGGGATGTATAAGTTCCAGGAATCTGTTTTCCTTTTGCTACGGCCATATTTTTTAAGGTAAAGAGGATTTCGACAGGAGCAATTTTTTGTGGGCATCGCTCTCTACACTTAAAACAGCTCATACATGTCCATATATCATCAGAGTTAATCATCTCGTCTATAAGGCCTCTCTTTAAGAGCGCCACTATTTTATGTGGTTCTAGTTCTAGTAATTTATGAGCTTCACAACCAGAAGTGCATTTAGCACATTGGTAGCAGTATTCAGATACCTCATTTTGAAGTTTATTTAGCCTTTCATTTATTTCTTTTTTTATATCTATTTGAGATCCGCTCATTGATGTAAGATCAGTTATAGTCATAGTTATCCCCCTTAATTAACAATTGTTAATTATTTATATATTTTGCCAATATACCAATAGATTAAATTTTTCTTATCTAATAATACTTTATAAAATCTGCTAAAATGTTAAATTAAAAACTATTTTACCTTCTGAATTCTAACTGTACCATCATTAAAAACTATCCAACGAAGTTTATCCCCATCTTTGAGGTGTAAAAGATCCACAACTTCAGATGGGACTGTTATCCTTCTTCTGGAACTTCTTATAGTTAAGGCAGTCTCAGTGATACATTTAACGTTATCTAAATCTACTTTCATTATATAATCCCAAATAGAGATTAGTCATTTAGCATATAATATTTGTTCTATTTAAGCGATTAATTTTACTAAAGTTATAATTCCCATAGTAATTGCATAGATAGGTATCACAATTTTCCAAATATTATTTGGGATTACTCTAACCATATAAGGAGAAATTAAGGCAGCTATAAATCCACCAGTAAAGATAGAAGGAAGCAGAATATAATCGATAGTTACACCATATGATGTAATAAATAAAAATGATAACACCCCAACTATAGATACAAATCCCTCAGCTAGGCTAACTATTGCTGTTGCTGTTTTTTCATATATTCCTGAAAATATTTGACCAAGCATGACAACTGGCCCATATCCACCAGCACCTATTCCTTTGTTAAATCCTGCAAGTACAGAAAAAAAACCTAAAAGTTTTGGTCTATATTTAGATGATTTGGTTTTAAATTTAAATATTGCAATAATCCCCATGATCATTACAAGAATCCCTACATAAGCCTTGATAATTTTTGTATCAAAGCCAATGGCTAAGTATGCTATTATAACAGATAATACAATTGAAAAACATCCAAAAAAAGCTATCATTAACATTATTTTTGTTTCTTTGTTAAAAGGTTTTGTTATTTTAAACTTAACATTTTCAAATTCATGATGAAATAAACCTGAAGTAATACCAGTTATACCTTCGGAAATTAAAAGTATTGGTACTACTTGAAGTGGATCATAACCCATTAAAAACAACAATGGTGTAAGACCTGTACCAAATCCCATACCCGCTGATGAATCCATAGTTTCAAATAAAAAAGCAAGTACAATCACCATTGGTATTAATTCCATCTGTGTCCCTCTTTTTCGTGTTTTAAATCGCAAAAGAAAAAACAGTCATTATAGTAACATAAAAAACTAGGGCGATTGTTATTTTAATCAATGACTCTTTTCTGATTTTCATTCTTTCAAATACTGTCATCTCGCTATCAATAAATTTAGCAAGGGAGCCTATTCCTTCTAAGTAAGTGTTTTCGTCTTCCATAAATACACCTTATTGTAATATATAAACGTCAAATTATTTAAAACTATTGGTAATTTTCATATAATTTTTGGTTTTTTTCATAATTATTACCATTAATTATAGGTATATTATTGGTATAAAAATGTTTTAAAAAATAGCAGAAAAACAAATTTACAAAAATTTGTTTAATCCATAATATTAAAAAATAGATATATTATCTTCAAAAAAGCACATGAAAACTGGAATCACTTATCACAAAGATTACAACCAATACGATCTAGGACTGAATCATCCTCTTGTTGGTGACAAACCTAAAATTACAATGGAGTTATTTAAAGAAAAAAACATAATGAAGGAAATACAACTATTTGAACCTGAAAAAGCAACTGAAAAAGATTTACTGAGAGTTCATGATCAGGAATATATTAATAAAGTCAAAAAACTAAGCAAGACCGGGGGGATGATTGCATCGGATACACCTGCACCTATTGGAATTTATGATATTGCCCGCATACCAACTGGGGGGACAAAACTTGCAGGTGAAAAATTATTTCAGAATTTTGAAATAATGGCAAATCCTCTTGCTGGTTTTCATCATGCAAGTAGAAGATATACATCAGGATTTTGCTTCTTTAATGATGTTGCGGTAGTTATCGAATATATAAGAGAAAAATACAATAAAAAAAGATTTCTAATTGTAGATTTAGATGTCCATCACGCAAATGGTACACAAGAGATATATTTTGAAGACCCAACTGTTTTAAATATTTCATTTCACCAGGATGGACGTACACTGTATCCTGGAACAGGAGCGATAGATAAAATTGGAAAAAATATTGGAAAAGGTTATACTGTTAACCTTCCTTTACCAAGATACACTGGTAATAAAAGTTATCTAAATGCTTTTGATAGTATCATCCCTACTCTTTCAAAACAGTTCAAACCGGAACTTATAATTTATCAGTGCGGAGTAGACACACACCATTCCGATCCTTTGGCAGATCTATCATTAACATATCAAGTGTATTATCAGTTTGGAAAAAGAATACAAAAAATATCTTCGACAACTTGTAATAAGTTACTTGTTCTCTTTGGAGGAGGATATAATAGCTATTCAAGTGTAAAATCGTACTATAATATTATGTGTGGCATCTTAGACAAAAAGGAATATTTAAAAGAAAAGGAGATTGAGGATAAAAGAACAAAAGATGTTGAAAAAATAGTAAAAACACTTAAAAAAAATCTCTCACAATATTGGAACATATGAAAATTATCTATAAGTTGTCGATAAGTTTATTAACAACATCTATCATTGCCCCCATCGGCCACATTCTATAGATATGGGGGCGGTTAAAACGAGTGTTGAAAATCTTGATAAAATTTTTAAGCCAAAAAGTATAGCCGTAATTGGAGCAACAGACAAAGTTGGAAAGCCCGGTTATAATATCTTCAGAAACCTTATAGGATCTGGATATGATGGAATCATATTCCCAGTTAATCCAAAAAGGGAAAGTGTTCAAGGGGTGCAAGCTTATTCTTCAGTTAAAAAATTACCAAAGATTGTAGATCTTGCAATTGTTGCAACACCTTCAAAGGTTGTATTAGATGTTGTAGAAGAATGCGGAAAAAAAGGAATTAAAGGAATCGTCATAATTTCAGCGGGTTTTAAAGAAATAGGCGAGAAAGGAAAAGCATTAGAAAAAAAGCTATGGGACATTAAAAAGAAATATAATCTTAGAATAGTTGGACCTAATTGCGTTGGTTTTATTATGCCTTACCTGAATCTCAACGCAACTTTTGCAAGAGCAATGCCTCTTAAAGGAAACATTGCCTTGTTTTCACAAAGCGGTGCTATCTGTGGAGCTATACTTGATTGGGCATCAGCTGCAAGAGTTGGTTTCAGTTCTTTTGTTTCGGTAGGCTCAATGCTAGATATTGATTTTGGAGATTTAATTGATTATTTTGGTATGGATTCAAGCACAAGAAGTATTGTTTTGTATATTGAATCAATAACTGATGCACGTAAATTTATGAGTGCAGCTCGTGGATTTGCCAGAGCAAAACCAATTATTGTCATAAAGGCAGGTAGATATAAAGAAGGAGCAAAGGCAGCATCTTCACATACAGGGGCTATGGCAGGTGAAGATACAATATATGACGCTGCATTTGACAGGGCGGGTGTTGTTAGAGTAAAAGAAATTAGCGACTTGTTTAATTGTTCATCAATTCTTGCAAAACAACCTAGACCTACAGGACCAAATATTGCAATTGTTACAAATGCAGGTGGCCCAGGAGTACTAGCAACCGATTCAATTATCGAAAAAGGAGGTAAAATAGCAGAACTTTCAAAGGAGACAATCGAAAAACTGAACGAGTTTTTACCACCCCATTGGAGTAAAGCAAACCCAGTTGATATTATCGGAGATTCAGATGAAGAAGCATATAAAAAAACAATTGAAGTATGTTTAAAAGATCAAAATATAGATGGATTACTTGTAATATGTGTTCCACAAGTTGTCGCAGATCCAAAAAATTTAGCAGATAGAATAATAGATCTCTCAAAAAAATCTACAAAACCTATAATGGTTGCTTTTCCAGGTGAAGAAAGTGTCTATCATGCCAGACAAATATTGAATAGAAATGATGTACCTGCTTATGCAACACCAGAAGAAGCAGTAGAATCCTACATGTATCTTTATCATTACGCAAGAAATCTACAATTGTTATACGAAACACCAGAAGAACTAGACATAAAGACAGGTACAAACCAGAATAAGCTTAAAAAAATAGTTGATAAAGCAAAAAAAGAAAATAGAACCCTATTAAATGAACAGGAGTCAAAAGAATTTATTGAGATGTATGGGATTAAATCCACCATGCCAGAGGTAGCAAAAAACGAAGATGAGGCAGTAAAAATTTCTAAAAAAATAGGATATCCTGTTGTTATGAAAATACATTCCCCTCAAATAACACATAAGAGTGATTCAGGTGGAGTAGAATTAAACTTAGACTGCGAAAAATCAGTTAAAAAAGCCTATAAAAACATGATGAAGAAAATTAAAGAAAAAGAGCCTAAAGCAAAAATAGAGGGAGTGACCATACAAAAAATGATTAAAAACAAAGGAACAGAATTAATATTAGGCTCCAAAAAAGACCCTATTTTTGGATCAGCCCTGCTATTTGGTATGGGCGGGGTATACACAGAACTTTTTAAAGATAGAGCTATTGGATTTCCACCTCTAAACCAAGTACTTGCTCAGAGAATAATAGAAGAAACCAAAGCATACAAATTACTAAGTGGATTCAGAGGGATTTCTAAATTAGACATACAAAAAGTCTATGAAACATTACTTAATTTTTCCCAGTTAATTATAGATCATCCAGAAATAAAAGAGATAGATATTAATCCATTAATAGCAACCGATAAAGAACTTGTTGCAGTAGACGCAAGAATAATTCTTGATAAAAACCCCAAAGAAAAACCACACCTAGTGATCAGTACATACCCAAGTAAATACATTAAAAAAGTTAAATTAAAAGATGGGACTGAGGTCTTACTAAGACCAATAAAACCTGAAGATGAATACCTATGGCAAGATATGTTTGATAGTTTTTCACAAGAAACGGTAAGATTCAGATTCTTTAGAATAATAAAAGAAACACCACATGAAATGAGAACAAGATACTGTAATATTGACTACGATAGAGAAATTGGGATTGTTGGTGAAATAAAAGAAAAAGGAAAAAGGCGATTAATTGGAGTATCTAGAATCATTCTAACACCTGGTAGAGACGACGAAGCTGAGTTTGCAATTGTTGTTAGTGACAAATGGCATCGTCTTGGTCTTGGATCAGATTTTATAGATTATACAATCGAGGTAGCAAAAGACAAAAATCTGAAAAAACTGTTTGGTATCGTACTAAAAGATAACACTCCGATGCTATCTTTATCAAAAGAAAAAGGATTTAAAATTACAGAGGGAGACCCTGGTGAATACAACATAGAATATGATTTAGAAAAAAAAATAATTAAAAAAAATATTTTATTTTCTTTTAACTGATTTAGTAGAAACAACATCAATATTTGTTTCTGCTACATTTTTAATAATCCTTTGACCAATTTTAACTGGTGCAGATACTTTAATATCTTTAATTTCTTCTAAAACAACAAATATCTTTTTTTTTGGAACAGGTTTAGTAGTCTTGACACTAACAAGCGGCCATTCTCCATTTTTTACTAGTACTGATGTTGTTAAAACTCTCCTAGGATCCAAAGCCTCTGACCGTACATAGTCCAAGCCTCTTTTACATTTATTGCCATCTATTAGATTTATTTTTTCCCCATCTGTTTTAACAATTATTTTACAGCCGATGGGACATACTATACATGTGATTTGTTTTTTATCCATCAACTGTTACCTCCAAATCTTCTTTTGATTTAATTAAATCATCTGATATATCAAAATCAATTTCAATCATATTAGCAGGATTAACATATCTTAATTTCTTACTATATACTTCTTTATTCCCTGCATTTATTTTAATTATTATTGATTCTTTTGGTTTTTTAACTCTCATTGTAAATTTTACTTCACCGCTCTCATTTATTCTCTGTGGTACTACATAGTGCAAACCCCGCCCAGGTTTAACTTTGATAACCGATTCTTTAATTTTTTTTGTTTTAATAGATTCTACAGCGCATTCACCTGCATGTTTAGCACCAATTGATAACACATCAACTGTATCATAAACTTGAAGACAATTCCCACATACAAAAACACCGGGTAAAGAGGTTTCATAGTTTTGATCAACAATTGGCCCACCTGTGATATTATCTATTTTTATTTTAGCATTCTTTGATAGCTCATTTTCAGGTACTAAACCAAGTGAAAGAAGGAGGGTATCACATTCTAATCTTTTCTTTGTATCAGTAATAATTTCAAAATTTTTATCAACTTGAGCTATAGTAACACTTTCTAAACGATCTCTTCCTTCAATATAGGTTACTGTATGATTCAGGTAAAGAGGTATATCATAATCATCAAGACATTGAACAACGTTGCGTGGAAGGCCACTAGCATATGGTAATATTTCTACAACACCTAATACATTTGCACCTTCGAATTTAAGACGACGGGCCATGATTAAACCCACATCACCAGAACCAAGTACAACCACATTTTTCCCAGGAATAATATTATAAAGATTGATAAAAGCCTGTGCAACACCTGCAGTAAAAATACCACTAGGACGATCACCAGGAATCATGATATTCCAACGAGTTTTCTCACGACAACCCATCGCAAGAACAATTGATTTTGCCTTGATTTTATATAAACCATCTTTGTTAACAGCGATTATCTCACGATTTCTTTTTAATTCTAAAACCATTGTTTCTCTCATAAAATCTATATCTTTTTTTTCTGCCGTATAAATATACATTTCAGCATATTCTGGCCCAGTCATAGAACTACCTGTTTCTTCGACACCAAAACCATCATGAATACATTGAGGTAGAATACCGCCAAGCCAACTATTTCTATCCAGAACCAAGATTTTCTTTCCGCCATTATTTTTTGCAGAAATTGCAGCTGACAATCCTGCTGGTCCACCACCAATTACTGCTACATCGACTTCTTTTTCTATCATATAGTTTCCTCCCGGTTTCTGCAATAGAACAGATTTGATTTTGGTGAACTTAGTCTGATTTTTTTAATATCCTCATCAAATTTATCTTCCATTATTCTTACAATATGCTGTGTACAAAAACCCCCTTGGCATCTTCCCATACCAGCGCGACAACGATATTTAACTGAAGAAAGAGAACAAGCGCCCAACGGATTATCAAGAGCATCAACAACTTCAGCCTCGGTAACATGTTCACATCGGCAAACAATTCTACCCCATTTTTCATCTTTTTTTATTAGATTTGATTGTTGTTCGCTAGACATTTCTGAAAAACGTTTTTTTATTTTTCTTGTTTTAAAATCTTTTTTTTGTTTTAATTTAATACGATTTGAAATCATATTTCCAATTTCTTTTGCAATAGCCGGAGCTGCGGTAAGACCTGGAGATTCGATACCTACTAAATTGATAAAACCAGGATTTTCCTTGCTTTCCCAAATACTATAATCTGCCCATCCACCCTCATCTGATGATGCAAGTTTACATCTTATTCCGGAATAAGCATTAATTACTGCTTTATCTGGTAAAGCAGGTATTAGTTCTTTTGCTTCCTTTAGCAAATTATTCATCATATCTTTTGTTGTTCTTTTGTCATCTGGATCATCAATAAACTCTGCACTTGGACCAAGAAGTATGTTACCTTCAATTGTTGGTGTGATATGAACACCTAGAACACCAAGTTCTTTCACTGGCACAGGATAAACCATAGATTTAATCAAACTGGAATAATTCTTATCTAAAACTAGATACTCCCCTCGGCAGGGATAAACATTAAAATCAGGCTTTTCAAGCATTTTTACAATATCTTTACAATTCAAACCAGTAGAGTTAACAATAATCTTAGAGTTATATGAACCATTACTTGTTTTAATTAAAAAACCATTCTTCTTTTTTTCAAGATGAGTAACCTTTGTTTCAACAAGAAACTTAGCATTATTAATAGCTGCATTCTCAGCAAGAACAATTGTAAATTGATAAGGTAAAATAATTCCTGCAGTTGGGACCCATAGACCTTTAGCACAGGAGACATTTGGTTCATTATTTTTAACTTTTGAACCATCATAAAGTTCTAATCCAGGTACTTTATTTTCCTCACCAATTTTTTTAAGTTTTTCTAATTCTTTTATTTCACTTTCATTTTTTGCAATTATATATTTTCCAGTCCAATTAAGAGAAAAACCAAGTTGATCTGACAAGTCTTGAAACATTTGATTTCCTTGAACACAAAACTTTGCTTTTAGAGAACCTGGTTTAGAGTTGATACCACTATGTACCACCCCACTATTTGCCTTACTTGCTCCAGAGCAGACATCTATACCTTTTTCAAAAACAATAACATCAATATCATATTTTGATAACTCCCATGCAATTGCTGAACCAACAACACCTCCGCCAATTATTGCCACATGGAAGTTTTTCATCTGGCCGTTGAATACTAAATATCATATAAATATATTAGGGGGTTGATTATTCAAAATAAACATAATTTAATCTGAGGAAAGATAAATGCAAGTTGAGATACCGTATGGAAAAGAAAAAATCAATATAAATATTGATCACCCTTGTGAAGTTCTTGTTCCAAATAAGCCTAAACTTGGTAATCAAAACAAGATTATTAAGTATGCTTTAGAAAAACCTATTGGAAAGGAATCTTTTGAAGAGTTTGCTTCCAAATCAGATAGCTTACTAGTTATAATTAATGACGCGACTCGCCCTACTCCAACTTCAAAAGTTTTAGAATATTTGTATCCTATTCTCTCGTCTCATCCTGATGTTAAGTTTTTAGTTGCCACAGGTGTTCACCGTGCACCAACTGATGAAGAATATCGTTTTATTTTTGGTGGAACCTATGATCATTTTAAAGATCAAATTTATGTCCATGATGCCCGCAAGGATGAAGAAATGCAGTATCTTGGCAAATCAAAGAATGGAACTGAGATGTATATAAACAAAATGGTTTCTGATATTGGTAATGTTCTTGTTATCGGTAGTGTTGAACCTCATTATTTCGCTGGTTTTACTGGCGGCCGTAAGTCTTTCCTTCCAGGTGTAGCATCATATAGAACTATCGAGATGAACCATAAGCTTGCATTAAGTCAGGAGGCTCGTTCCTTAAAATTGAAAAATAACCCAGTAAATGAAGACATGGTTGATGCTATGAATGTCCTAAAAGACATTAACGTGTTTTCTGTTCAGACCATTCTCACAAGCGATCATAAAATTTATGCAGTTACTGCAGGTAATCTACATCAGTCTTTTGAGGCAGCAATCGACTATGCTAAAGATATCTTTTGTGTAGCCTTAAAAAAGAAAGGGAATATTGTAGTGAGTGTAGCTCCATATCCTATGGACATAGATTTATATCAGTCTCAGAAGGCAATTGATAACGCTAAACATGCCTTAGAAAAAGGAGGGGTTCTTATTTTGGTTTCTAAATGTCGTATGGGTGTAGGTGAAGACGCTTTTCTTGATCTCATGTGCAAATCTGATAAAGCTGAAGGTGTTCTAAAGATTCTTGAAGGAGAATATAAACTTGGTTATCATAAAGCTGCTAAGATGGCAGAAGTTGGTACTTGGGCTGAGCTGTGGGCAGTTACCGATTTAGATGATGAAACTATTAAAAAAGCTATGTTGAGACCTTTTTCTAATATTCAAAAAGCATTGGATAAAGCTGCTAAGTTTATAAAAGATAAAGGTAAAAAACCAAGGGTTGTAGTTATGCCATTTGGCAGTCTTACAGTTCCAATTTTAGGAGATAAATAACATGGATTTTAGCTGGTCTGAAGAAGAAAAAATCTGGAGGAAAACAGTACGTGAATTTGCAGATAAAAACATTAAACCTAATATTCGAAAAATTGATACCAATAAAAAAATTCCAATAAAAATAATAAAGGATATGAGTAAGTTAGGGCTTCTCGCACCCACAGTCTCTAAGGAGTATGGTGGAGCTGATTTAAACTGGAAAATGGCATGTATAGCAGCTGAAGAACTGGGACGTGCTGACATCAGTCTTGCAATACCTGTTTTATACTTAGTTGAGGCTGCTTGGGGATTTATTTTTAATAGATACGGAACTAAGAACGCTAAAGAAGAATATCTACCAAAAGTTACTTCTGGTGAAGCATTTTGTGGTATAGCAGTAACTGAACCCGAAGGAGGTTCTGATATTGTTAATGCTTCAAAAACCAAAGCTAAGAAAAACGGAACTAATTGGGTGATTAACGGAGAGAAGATGTTTATAAGTGGAATCTCTGAATCAAGAAATTGGGGAGGAATACATCTGACCCTTGCTAGAACCGATAAAAACGCAGGTCATAAAGGCTTTACTTTTTTTGCGGTACCAATAAAAGATAACAATAATATTGAGACAACTTTACTTGAGGATATGGGCCGTATGGGTATTTCAACTGGTGGATTCAAAATGAACAATATTAGATTATCAAACGATTATCTAATCGGAGAAAAAAACAAAGGTTTTTATTATGCTATGGAAGGTTTTTCTGCAGCACGTACACTTATTGGTGCAACCTGTGTAGGCGCTGCTAAGGCTGCACTTGATATGGGGATGGAACATATAAAAAACCGTAAGTCTTTTGGAAGGCCTATTGCTAGTTTTGAAGGGATACAATTTCCATTGGCACAACACTTTGGAAATATCGAAAGTGATAAGCTTTTGATATACAAATCTGCTTGGTTAATGGATCAGATGTATAAAAAAAACAGTTTTTCTCATCATGATATTGCTTTATATGCTGCTTTAAGTAAACTTCGAGCACCTGTTCATGCTTTTGGGGTTATGAATGAGGTAGCAGACTGGCTTGGGGCAACTGGATATACAAAGGAGTATCCCATCGAAATGGGAATTAGAGGTGTAAGATCATATTCAATTGGTGCTGAGGGCACTATGAATATTATGAAAATTATTATTTCTAGAGAATTACTCGGTAAAGAATTTTTACCCTACAAATAATAAAAAAAAGATATATCTAAATTATTTTTCATTTCCTAAAGCATAAACACCGTCGCTGAAACTTCCAAATAAGACACGGGGTTCGTTGTTTTTCATTAAAACTATATATTCTCCAAAACCAAGGTTTATCTTCCATAATGGTCCTTGATAAAGTTTTATTTTCCATAATAACGAATTATTATTTTCTAAATCGATTGCAACAATATAACTACTAGCTCTGAAAAGTCTTAAGCATGTTGCAGATAATATTAAAACTAGATCACTCTCATTTCCAAAGATTGTCATCACTGATGAAGGAAGATGTTTTCCATCTTCATTTAATAAATCATCCACGCTAATTGTCTCTAAAATTTTTCCATCATCCATTGAAAAACGATTTACTTTTTCACCAAAGGGATCAATATACCAAAAACCTCCTCTAGGATCAAATGTGAAAGAGGCATAAGTTGGTTGTGGGTATCTTACTTTCCATTTTTCTTCTCCAAAATCACCCATATCGTTTAAAGCAAAAAGATGGACATCTCTTTTTATGCTAGGATCTGGCCTATACCCATCAAAATAAATTGTATTGTTATAAAATAACGGACTTGCTTGACTTGGACCACCAAATTCATAAAACCAAGCCTCAGTTAAACGTTTATTAGCATCTGGATTTTCCCTATCAATATCAATGGCATAAAGACGAGCATGATGAAGAAAAGAAGGAAGACCAATCAAACTTTTATACTGAGTTGAAACATATATCCTACTTCCATTTACACAAGGAGTGTTTATAGTTGAAAAAAACCCGCGGTTTTTAAAACTAAATGATTTTAGCAAAGGTTTATTTTTTTCATTTAATCCTAAGTACTTATAAGCTATAAGAGAACCGTTTATATCATAAACATAAACCGGTCCATTATTAGTTGCAACAACAATTGTGTCATTACCTACTATTACTGGACTAAAAGGAAGTCCGCCGTAAGAGAGTTCTGATTTCCATTCGATGATTTTTTCATCAGAGTCTACATCAAAAGGATCAATCATAACTAATAAATGATCATCACAAGCAATTACACGATTATGAATATCAATTATTGGTGTTGAAAAAAGTGATTTGAAATTCAATAGATCTCCAGATTTCCATATACGATTTCCATCATAATCATAGATAACAAGATTATCTTTTTTTCCAGAAAACGAGCATGCTGCTATTTCACCATTTGCTGATATACCATTTCCTTTTGCACCTGCTTTTTCACCTGATAAATTATTTTTATGCCAGATTATTTTAACATCATTTTTAGGTACTGGAAGATCAATATAATCAGTCATTTGTGGATTACTATGAACCATTCCACCTCCAAAAGAAGGTAAATCAAAGTATAGGTCATCTCCTGCTTTGACAACAACTGATGGATAAATTAAGGGTAGAATTAATAATAGAATTAATAGAATATTAGCTTTTTTCATATTATATCCTAACTTTTAAATTTAATATTTATTAAATATATAAATATTTCCATAATATTATTATCTTTAATATAGAGAAAACAATCTCCTCAGAATTATATTTTTTTTATATATACTGTTTGAATATTTACAAATTCTTTAATCCCATAATGAGAAAGTTCTCGACCCAATCCTGATTTTTTAACTCCACCAAAGGGAAGTCGCGGGTCAGATTTAACCATTTCATTAACAAAAACATTACCAGAATTAAGATATTTAGCTAGATTTTCTCCCTTTTTTATATTTTTTGTCCATATGCTAGCACCAAGACCATAACAGGTATCATTAGCAATTTTTATAGCTTCTTTTTCATCAGCTACAGTGATAAGTGCAGCTACAGGACCAAAGGTTTCCTCATCATAAACAGGCATCCCTTTTTTTACATTTGAAATAACAGTTGGTAAATAAAAAAAACCAGGCCCTTCAATCCTTTTACCACCTGTCGAAATCTCAGCACCCATATTAACAGAATTTTTGACCTGACTATCAAGCTCTTCCAATATATCAAGCCTTGCTAAAGGACCAATATCTACATTTTTATCAGTTGGATTTCCTAACCTTAATTTTTCAACCTTTTTAACGAAGCTTTTTTTAAATTCATCAAAAACATCTTTTACAATAATAAATCTTTTAGCAGCAATACAACTCTGGCCATTATTTATCATCCTTGCATCTATAGCTTTAGTTGTAGCCTTTTTTATATCAGCATCATTTAATACAATAAAAGGGTCACTTCCACCTAATTCAAGAACTGTTTTTTTAATATTTTTTCCAGCGTTTATTGCTGTATTACAACCAGCTTTTGTGCTTCCAGTTAGAGATATCGCCGCAATCCTTTTATTATTAATAATATCCTCAATTTTATTTGAACTAACTAAAAATGACTTAAACGTACCATCTAAAAACCCTGCCTCATTAAAGATATATTCAATAGCAAGTGCACACTGTGGAACATTAGATGAATGTTTTAAGATACAAACATTACCTGCCATAAGAGATGGCGCAGCCCAACGAAAAACCTGCCAAAACGGAAAATTCCATGGCATAATCCCTAAGATTATTCCAAGAGGGACAAATTGAACAAAGCTATTGTCTGCATCTGTTTTGACAAATTCTTTTTTTAAAAAATTTTCTCCATTATCTGCATAAAATTCACATACCCAGGCACATTTTTCAATTTCAGCTTCAGATTGAAGTATTGGTTTACCCATCTCAAGAGTCATAAGATTTGAATATTCTTTTTTATTTTTTCTTAGAACATCAGCAGTTTTTCTTAAAAGTTTAGATTTCTCTGAAAAAGTTTTTTCTTTAAATTTATAAAAAGCATTCAAACTCTTATCTATCTCATTATTAATTTTCTCATTATTAAATTCCTTAAATTCCTTTAGTTTTTTACCAGTTGCTGGATTTAAAGATTTGATTACCATAAGATCACATTATGAGATATCGTAATTTCAATAAAAATAAAAGATTGTAGATTAAAAAAATTATCTATTATTTACACAATTCTATAATTTACTTAACTTTCTTGTATGCTAGGTGAGCGAGATCTTAAATCTTCATCAATTTCGTAATGTGTATCATAAAATTCCTTTATTTCTTTTTTTGAAGGAATCTTACAGTTCTTCCAGATTTTAATTACATCTTTTAATTTTTCTTCATCATCCTGACCTTTGAATAAATTCTCTAAAAACTCTGTTCGCTCATTTATATTTCTTTTTATGAATTCTATATATTGTTCAACAGAATAGTAATTCAACGGATTGAAACGTTTTCTAAAATTTTTCATACCGTGTTTTTCTTCTAGTTCTTTTGGATTAGGCAATAAATAACCAAAAACAGGATGTTTTACCCATTTTTCGATCTTTCTATGCTCAATGAGATCTACAAGTTTTTTGGAATCAGAAACATGTATTCCTTCACCGAATCCTTCATAAACAGTTTTCCCAATTTCATTTCGGACTATTTCACCGGTTTTAGGATCTTTTTTAGGAATAGGTTTTCCTTTTTCATCTACTTTTTTAATTTGATCGCCTTTGATATCAAATTCTCCTACACGGCCAGCATTGTTAATAAAAAAGACTAGATTTCCATCAAATCCTAAATCCATATCTTTATACATCTTCCATTTTAACATAGCCTGCTGAGATTGCTCTCTTGCCATAAAATCTGTAGCAGCATAAGAACGAACCCGAGTTCCGGGTTTTTTACCAGAAACCGCAGAAGTAATAATGCTCTCACATGCACTATCTAAAGCTACAGCCATCTTTGGGTTAATAACTCTAAATCCTGGCTCTAAAATATCATATTTCTTAAAACTTAGAGATTCCGTTTTCAATAATTTTTTGCGATCGCTTTTACCCCAATCAGGATTTAATTCACTAAAATAAAAAATAAATCTCCCGTTTGTAGTACCACTTTTTTCATATTTAGTTGTCTGAAGAGAACCGATTTTTTCTCCTGGTAAATTGTAGGGAATTTTAACATCGTATCCGTTAATATTTTTAATCTTATAATCTAACCCTTCGCAATCGATATTCATCGCAAGAACAATATGCCTTTTTCCATTTTCATCAACTTCTCTTGATTTCATTAGACCAGGATACTCGGGACTGTCATCTTTTATTCCTTCAGATTTAGCAAAACTAGCAGCCTCAAGACCAATAAGCTGGACTTTAGAAATTTGTCCATTTCTATCATAGAGAGGCTTACCAAGACAAGCATCGTCTTGTTCTAAATTTGGTCCAACTGTAAGAGTTGTTTTACCTGTTCCACTTAATCCTTTTAGGACCCGGTCCGTTGTGCAACCAGCATGATATGAAACCAGTCCGTCAGATTCTGCTTTGTTCCAAACCATGGTAAGATTAGGTTTTTTATAAGCCCCACCAAAATAATCTACACCAAGACTTACAACTTTTCTAATATTTTTATCCATATCAGTGAAATCATAAAGAGTAAGTGGCTCATCAGGATCATATTCGGGCCATACCTCTTTTATTCTCTTAATGTAGGCATCAGGTAACTTTTCTTGTATAATATAATTCCAACAATCAATATTCATGTTTTCTTTAGGTGGAAAAACCATCATTTTTCCCATCCATGTAATATATGCTGTATGTAAATTTTCTATAGTAAGAGTTATCCTCAATCCAACTTCGTACCCAGATTCTCCTTGTATCCCATCCTGAACAATAACCTTTGGATTTTCTTTTGTTAAATAATCCCCCACAATCTCATATATTTTTTTACCAACTTCTGTATCAAATTTTTTCTGTCCTTTACCTAGTTTATAACCTTTAGGAATCATATAAAATGCTCTATCAGGACGGCGACCTGGTTGAATAGAACCAAATAGATATTGACCATCTTTTGTAATTAGATAATAAGGTTTTAGAGATTTAATAAAAAAGTCATCATCTGGGTTTCTTACGACATTTTTTTGCTTTACTTTAATGTTGGGTTCTATAGAAAATAATTCTGACATTTTCGACGGTTACCCCCTGGCACGGACCGATAATAAAGAACTCATATAAAAATGATGTGAATAATTTATCGACAACTAGTGAAAAAGTATTATACAATAAATAAAAGTAATACAATTAAGAAAAACTTTTATTGGAAAAAAATAAAAATTTTATTTATTTTTTCTTTTTTTCTGCATCCTCTATTTCTTTTTTAATCCATGATTCTATCTTATCGCCTGTTACAAGGTTTTTTAGATCTGCATCAAGATTCTCAGGTTGAACTTTCATAATCCAACCATCTTTATAAGGACTTTTATTTAAAAGAGTTGCATCGTCTTCTAATTCTTCATTCACTTCTACTATTTCACCAGATACAGGAGTGACAAATTTACCCACCCATTTAGCTGATTGTATTTTTCCTACAGTTTCTCCTTGTTCTACATCGTCTCCTTCAAAAGGTAAATCAATATAAGTCGTGTCCCCAGCACTTTTCTGATAAAAATCATTCATACCAACTGTTACTGTTCCATCAGATTCAACCTTTGCCCATGCATGATCATTATGATAATACAAATCATCTGGCAATTCATAATCATCTATTTTTACCATAAACAGTCTCCCTCAATAATCTTTTATCTAAATTAATTAAAATTGAGTTTATTAATTTTATGTAATAAACGTTAAATTGCAATTATTTCAGGATAAATATTTACTTCAGTTTCGATAGAGTTACTGATCAAGCAAGCACGTTTTACTTTTTTCATAATCTTTTTAACAGTATCGAAATCTTTCTTATCTGTAATGCTAATTTTTATTTTAACATCTACTGAGCTAAATTTGAACACACCACCCACAAGCTCAACAAAACCTGTAGCTTCACTTTTATATGATTTAATACCAATATTTTCTTTTTTTACAAACCATAAAAAAGTAGTGAGCATACATACTTCAATTGATGCCACAAAAAGATCCTCAGGGGACCATATACCAGGATGCCCGCCAAACTCAGGGGGACATGCAACCTTAATATCAGGTTTACTATCTGATTTTAGTATGCCCTTTTTTTCTGAAATCCACTCAATATTTGTGTTATATTCATATTTAACAGATTCACCTTTCATAATCTATTCCTCATTGATAGTTTTAATTTTTTCAATTAGATTATCTAATATTAAATTAAATTTTTGTCGTAATATTTCTGATAGTTCATCTCCAATTGAGGTATCTTCAGGTTGAATTCCAAAAATAAAAAAAGTTTTTGTTTTTTTTGATATATTTTTTGATAGTTTTATAACTTTTAAAAAATCATTTTCATGTGTTGTAAAATCAAATGATATTTTTTCACTATTTACATCCTCTGAATTAAACCATTTAAAAAAACCAGGTTTTTCATTAAAATTCACTGCATCAACAATTACAATTGTTTCGTAATCTGAGAAATCATGAATTATATTCATTCCACCAGTCCCACCATCGATAAAATCGATGTTTTCTGAAAAATCTTTTTTTCTATCGATAAGTTTTTCTAAAAGATTTATTCCTATACCGTCATCTTTTCTAAGAGGATTTCCAATACCAATTACACCAATTTTTTTCATAATAATTATACAAATTTTACATCTAAATAATGTGTACTACATGATATACATGGATCATAGGCTCTCACTAACATTTCAAGGTTCAACTCTATATCTTTTTTTGGATTATCAATTATTTCAGGTACAAGTTTCTCCATATCTTTTTGAATATTTGCATGATTTTGATTTGTTGGTATCACACAATTTGCTTTTGTACATCTCCCTTTACTGTTTAATGTATAATCATGTATGAGCATACCTCGAGGTACTTCACATATTCCGACACCTCTGCCCTCTTTTATCTTGAAATCACTTGGTTTTTCATCTTTTAGTTTATTATCAAACAATCTATCAATCAATTCAAGTGAGTTTTCTATGTTATGGGCATATTCAGCGAGTTGTGCAATATTATTCATAAATGGGTTGTAATTAATTGCCTTCAAATTAAAAAGATCAGCTACTTCTTTTCCAGCATTAGATAACTGTTTACTATTAAGATTAAACCTTGCTAGTGCTCCTACCATATATGACTCGCGAGAATGTTTTGCATGAAGAGCGGTTGATTGAGGTACAAAATATTCATTAATTATCTTATCATAATTCTTGTAATCCTTAAAAATACCTGTATCAGTAGAATTAATATCTCCATCATAAAACGCATATTCTTTTTTTGATGATAAACCAATATACTCAGTTTCTCTTTTAAAATCAGGAAAACCATCTGTCTTATTTTTTATAAATTGAGCTAGTTCTTTTGTAGTTTCTAAACCACTTTTTAGTTCTTTTTTAAGTTCTAATAACTGTTTTTTTGTTGGTATCATTGTAAAACCACCAATTATTAACCTAATAGGATGGGTGGTTCTACCACAAACTAAATCAGACATAAAATTAGCTAGTCGATGAAGTTTTACAACTTTTAATAATGCATCTTTATTTTTTGAATTAGCTAAGGGAAAAACACTACCAAGTTTTAGTAAATCAGGAAATGCAAGATAGCCTACATGTAAAATATGGCTCTGCATGTTTTCTCCATTTATTGCAAGTCTTCTTAGTAAATTTGTCTGCTCACTTATCTCTACATTTAATGCATCCTCAGTTGCTTTTAATGATGCAAGAGAATGACCTATCGAGCAAATTCCACAAATTCGAGAGGTTATAGATCTTAATTCATCATGTTTTCTACCACGAAGCATTGCTTCAAAAAACCTAGGGGCCTCAGATATCTGCCATTCAAGTTTTTTTATTTTACCTTTTTTAAAATCAAGAACAATATTTCCATGACCTTCAACTCTTGTGACATGATGAACATTGATATCTACATTTTTACTCATTTTTTACGCCTCCTTACAAAAGTCATTCCATCTTTAGGATTAAAAACACCAGTATTATAAATTACACATCTGCTTTTCATCTCTTCATAAGTAAGATCATATCTTTTAAGAAGATCCATTACACATTCAACATCAGGTTTACTAAGAATTCCCCTGCAACCATCACAAGCACTCCCATTACTAGGACATATTGCACCACAGCCCGCACGAGTAATCGGACCAAGACAAAACTTACCTAACTCAAATAAACATACATTCTCATTTTTTTTACATTCAACACAAACTGGATAATTAGGAATAACAGGTTCTTTCCCAAGTGCAAGAGAAGTTATCACACGTTTAAATTCATCTCGGTTAATAGGACACCCATGAATATAATAATCAACTGGTACTACTTCATTTAAAGCTTTAGTTTGATTTACATTAAAAAATTTGTTATCTTTTAGATCCGCATCATTATAAACCTCTTTTTTAACTTCTTCAACAGGCCATTGATTTCGGATTTTATTTACACCACCTATAGTTGCACATGCTCCAAGTGCGATAAGAGTTTTACATCTACTTCTAATCTTTCTCAGGCGATGTTCGTCCATCGGGCGCATTATGCTTCCTTCAACTACTGCAATATCATATTCATCAGAATGTTCTTTCATAACTTCACGAAAGCTTACTACATCAACAATTTCTATTAGATCGAGTATTTCTTCTTCCAAGTTTGCAATCTGAAGTTGACAACCCTCACAACTAGAAAAATCAAAAAAAGCAACTTTTGGCTTCATTCGAAAGCCTCCGGTAAATCTTTAATATCTTCATAGTTGAAAACAGGACCTTCTTTACATACATAGACACCATTTATTTGACAATGACCACATTTACCAACCCCACACTTCATACGCCTCTCAAGTGACACATAAATATTTTTATGAGGTATACCAAGTGTCTCTAAACATTTGATAACATATCTATACATAATAGGTGGACCAATAACAACAGCAATAGTATTTATTGAATCGTATCTATCAAGTTTAATTTTTGGATATAATGTCGTAATAAGACCAGTGCATCCTGTCCAACAATCTTTATCTGCACATGTATCAACAGTTAATTCACATTTTACGTTATCAACCTTACACCATTCCTTGATTTCTTCAGAAAACAAAACTTCACTAGGTTGTTTTGTACCATATAAAATTGTTATATCTTTGTATTTTTTCCTGTTTTTTTCATTAACAACATATTGAATTAACGAACGCATTGGAACTATACCAATACCACCCGCGGAAAGAAGTAAATGTTTTTTTTCAAAACTTTTTACATCAAAACCTTTTCCAAAAGGACCGCGTATTCCTAGCTTATCACCTGGTTTCATTTTAAATAGCCTATTAGTAACATTTCCAACCTTTCTTATAACTATCTCAAATGTGCTTTTGTCACTGGGTCCAGAAGAAACAGATATTGGAGCCTCACCTACACCAAAAATTGACACTTCAACAAACTGGCCAGGTATATGTCCCAAGGGTTTTTTATCATCGAGTTCAATTTCAAATAACATTTCATATTTTGTGTATTGTTCTGTTCGTTTTATTGTAGCACTTCTGGGGATATGAATAGTTCCTTTTTCTTTTACATCGGATTTTTGTTTTATAAAAAAGCGATCCGTATCATCTGATTTTTCAAAATGAGAAAGATAATTCATCACATCACAGGGATCGGCTATATCAGGCAGACATGCTATACCACATCTTCCACAGCCAACACATGCAACAAAACCATATCTTTCAGGTAAATAATTTCCCTTCCTATAAAAACGATGTCGGAAACGTTTACTTATGTCATCACGGAACACTTCACCACTAGCTACTTTAGTAAAATCACGTATCAGACATCCATCCCAAGTACGAACTCGGTTCCCATCTTTTAAATCAAGTGAGACATCGTCAATAACATCATAACAAAAACAAGTCGGACACACCATAGTACAACTACTACATTCCATACATTTTTGAGATCTATTTTCCCATAATGGATGATCATAATTTGCTACTAATACTTTTGACCAATCCTCTTTTGGGACTTTTAATTTTTTTGTATATTTTGATTTAATTTTTTTCCTTTTTTCTTTTATTTTTTTGATATCTGATTCTTTAGCAGGTTTTGTTTTTGCATGTTTGCTAAGTAGATATTCACCCTTTTTTGACCCTATAGTAACAGCATAATCCTCATCGATATTTGTTAACAATAAATCAAAACCAGAATCAGTAACATGCGTGTTCATACTAGCTGCAAAAGACCTTTCATTTACTTTTTCAATATCAGAGCCAATTATAATTGTGTTTTCTCTTTTCTTTTTGTAATAATCATCTTCTTGAGAATCTAAATATAATTTATCAGTTTGCTCGAGTGCAATTATATCATAGGGATGAACACCAATTAATATTCTTGGTTTAATTTTTTCCTCTTTTCTATATTCAAATTTTTTTTCAAGATTATATTCAATAAGTTTTTCTATTTGTGGTAGAAAATATTTTTTTGGTGGCAATAATGTTATATCATAATCCAGGCGGAGTTCATCTGCTTTCTCAAGAGGACCATAGGCAAACTTGATACCCTTTTCTTTCACACCGATAGTCTCATATTTTTTATCTTTGATTAAATTTCTTACAAAATCCTTTAAATTTTTTTTTGTTATAATCCTAACTGATTTTAATTTAGTCATAATTCATCACCAAATTGTGCCCCCGTGAGCTAAATATAAATCGGTTTTTTTCAAGAACCTGTATTTAGTTGTGGTATAATAGTTTTCCCAATAAAATTTAAAAAATATATATTATTTCTGTTCTATTCATCAGGAAATTTCATGTATGGTGCATAAAGTTTTATTACATTTTTCAGTTTTCTTATTAAGTTTTCTTGATTTTTTATTTTTATTTGTAATAATTTAATGTTTTTATTTTCATTCATATTAATCATTTCAAAATTACAACAATTTTAGCCATATCTATTACGAGGCAGGCAAAGCTGTGGCAATTTTTTTGTTTTAATCTGCCATATCCAAACATCATCTACCTCCTCGATTTCAATATCTTCCATATTGCCCTCCTTTCTCCCGAGATTTTTTTTATTAACTATATCAATAATCCATGAACTGGACAATATACAAATTCTTTCGATAAGTCAATATGAACTGCATTATCACATAATTTACAATGAAATTTACCAGTCATATTATCTAAATAACATTTTTCGAATAATTTATATAAAATCTTATGAATTTGATCTGTATTTTTATAAATTGCAACTTGTTCAGATTTCATTTTAGATTTCCTTCAACCGATTAAAACAGCATAAATATACATTTTAAATGTAAATAATGCTATCAATAATATTTATGTGTATAAAAACCTTATAAATGTTATGTACAAAAATCAAATAAAAAGTGTCAAATATGATAATTTTTTCATTAAAAATGTTAAAAAAATGTTATTATTAGATTTTTTATGTATTATTAAATCTAAAAAAAAATTTTCATTATAATTATCAAAAATGATATATTATTAGCAAAAAATGTATAATATTAATAATAGATATGTTTTTGTATGGAAAAATTACTGCAAAATAGATTAAATTTAAATCTTTTGAAGCTGATCGTTTCAGGATCAGGAACAAAAATAAACGTAAGCGAATTATCAAAAAAATTAAAAAAACATAGAAATACAATAAAAGAAAGAGTAACTGGTTTGATGGAACATAATATTATCAGTGAACCCCAATATCCGCTTCAATTGATGTATAAAGAGTTGCCTCTAATGGTTATATCTAGACATAATTTTAATCGAGATGAAAAAACTAAAAATTTTATTGAAAGTGATCAACATATTTTTGCTGCTTTCTTTTTTAAGGAGGAGGAATACAATACTCTAATGATTTCTTTCCATAAAGACGTGTGTTCACATCAAAAATGGAATGAAAAAATAATTAGAGAAGAAATTCTTCCTTATCGAGAGATAGGATATTTGTCAGAGGTACTACATTTAGGAACAGGCTGCTATGAAAAATATAATCCTTCAAGCTCTATCAAAGTTATTGAAAAAGATCTTAAAGATAAGAGAATTAAAGAAATAAACGGATATAAAATCGACAACCTCTCTTTTAAAATCCTAAAAAATCTAATGAGTGGTTATGGTATTAGAACTAATGAAAATTATATATCTAAAGTTTTAAATGTTCACAGAAGAACAATAGAAAGGCGAATAAAAAGTTTACAAAAAGCAGGAATTATTGGCAGACCAGTATGCAGATTTCCAAGATTGATGGTGCCACCGGGTTATATCTTAGTTAAATCTTTATTTCAAATTAAAAAAAATCACGAAAAATTAATAAGTAGGCTAAAATCAGACCCGCATATCACATGGATGATAAACGCAACAACCGGTAAAGGAGGTTATAATTTAGTGCTATTCAGTTCATTTTATAAAATTGAGGATCATCTAAAATGGCAAGAACAACTAGACCAAGAATTCCCATCATGTATAGGTTCTGTAAGAGACACATATCTCTCTCCAGCTATGACATTTTCCATAGATCCAGAATATGTCTCATTATGCCTAATAAAAAATAAACTGGCTCAAATAAAGTAACAAAAATCAGAGAAATATTTTATTTTTTGTATGGTTTTCACCTAATTTTTTAATTTGATCAGTAAATTCTGTAGCAACTTTTGCGTATTTTGGACCTTCAGATGCAGAAATCCAGGAAAGTTTCAGACGATTGGGTTCGAGTTTAAGATTTTCAGTTATCTTTTTTAAAACCGCAAACCGTCTTCGGGTATAATAATTTCCTTTTTCGTAATGACAATCACCTGGGTGACAACCAGCCACTAGAACACCATCTGCCCCACCAAGATATGCTTTTATTACAAAAAGAGGATCAACTCTACTGGAGCACATTACTCTAATAGGTAGTATAGACGGAGGATATTTGAGTCTGCTTGTTCCTGCCAAATCTGCACCAGCATAAGAACACCAATTACATAAAAAAGCAATTATTTTTGGTAAAAATTCATCATCTTTTTTCATATTATCACAATTTTTATTCCTCAAATTCTTTTAATTCTTCTTTTTCAAATGTAGTAATAGGAAGATCCTCTTTAGGGGCTCTTCCAGGTATGTAATCAAAAACTTTTTGAACAGATTCCCCTATCTTTTTGAAAATAGCTGAGAGCGGTATATCAACAGGACAAACATCCTCGCATGCACCACAACCAACGCAGGATATGCTAACATGATCTAAACGCCCTAAATGATAATATACAGTACCAGGTGGAACCCTAAGTCCTCCTCTTTTTCTAAGCTCAATTTCATAATTAGAAGGTTTATATTCACAATCAGATGAATCAAATTCGCATAACTTACAATAACAAATAGGACAAGCCTCTCTACATGCATGACAACCAATGCATCTTCCAAAAAGATCTATTAAACCATCTATCCCATTTGTTTTATTATCTATATCTGCAAAAATTTTCTTTTTTTCTTCTGCTCGTTTACTTTTAAAATTATCTAATGTTTTTTTATCTAGATCTTTTTCTGATACATCTAATTTTATTCCTTCAACTAGTTTTTCAGCTTTTTTAGTATTAAGAAATATTATACTTTTTTTATCGATATTTTCTCCAATAAGTTTTACTGTCATATCTGCATTGTAAGGAACAAACTCTTCACAGCTTCTACATACAGGTCTTAAATCATCTAAAATTTCTAATTTTTTAATTTTCTCAAAGTATTTAGAAAGATTTTTTCCTATTGATCTTTCTTTCGCCATTTCAAGTGGAAATACACCTGCACATGTTGAACTAATAAAAAATAAGTTTTCAAGGCTCCCCTGTTCTCGCTTAACAAGTTCAATAAATGCTCTAAGTTCACATGGTTTTAAAACAGCAACAATCGGGACATTAGAAGGACCTTTTAATGTAAAACGTGATAAAATTTTAGCTGCATTAACTGGCATCAGTGGATAAAAAGGTACAGAATCTTTTAGGTCATCAGCATTTGTAATTAGCGAATAAGAAACATCTCCCTCTTTATTTATCTTTTTTAAGGTAAATACTCCTTTAACTCTGTTATTTTCCAAAAGAAATTTTAAAACCTCTGTTAAACCCTGATCCGCCGTTTTATTTATCACTATTGCTTTAGTCATGCTGCATCCTCCATTTCTTCTAGTTCTTTTTCTTTATAAGAAACAAATGGAAGAGGTTCCTCAATATCTCTACCTGAGACATAATCAAATAAATCCTGAGTTTCATCAGCTACCATGCTAAATATCTGAGCAACTGGTATATCCATTGGACATGCATCTTCACACATACCACAAGACACACAGGAAAGACTCATATGCATCATTCTCCCCATTTGAAAAAGCGTAATATCAGAAGGACAACGCAGGCTTCCTGTCTTTTCAGCTCTCATAAGGTAATCATCAGATGGATGCTTTACTTTATCTGAATCAAAATAACAAAGTCTACAATAGCATACAGGACATACTCTCATACAGTTATGGCAGTTTATACATTGGCTGAATGTATCTAAAAGATTATCAAGACCTCCAACCTTAGATTTTAAAGTCTTATGTGCATTTTTCCTTTTTTTAAGTTTTTCTTCTGAAATATTTTTAACCTTTGATTGCCAGTTATCTAAATCTTCCTTTTTTGAGATTTTTAATTTTGATAATATTTCATCTCCTTTATTGCTATTTGAAATCACAAAAAAAGTATCTTTTTTTGCTCCAAGGGTGCCTATATGTATATCACCAGAAACCATACTAGACTTATCACATATTTGGCACACAGGTCTCATTGATTTATCCTCACCTTTTTGAATAGATTCATCAAAAAGTTTCATTCCTTTTTTTGGATCCTTGACAAAATCTGATAGTGGTAGAACACCTGGACAATCCATACTTATAAGTATTATGTTTTCTAAATCTGTCTGACCAAGTTTAGTTAGTTCAACTGTTGCTCTTGTTTCACACGGTCGCAAAACAGCGGCTATCTTCATTTTTCCTTTTCCAAGCCGGGTTATACTTGAAACTGCATTTGCACCTTGTACAGGCATAACTGGCGGAAGATATGATGCATCTTTGAGAAGAGATTTATCTTTAATTAATACATACGCAAATGAATCACCCGCAGGAACTTTCATTGGAATTAAAACAGCATCAAAAATTTCATTATCCATTCCTTTTTTTAAAAAATCAAGGACTGATTTTTCGATATCATTTTTCACTTTTACAACCGCTGCTTTGTTTTTTGGTTTGTTCATTGCACCGCCTCCACTAGCTCTTGATAAAGTTGATCAAAGGTAAAATGTTTGATACTAGCCGCACCAGAAGGACAAGCAGCTACACAATTACCACATCCTCTGCATATCACTTCATTTACAACAGATACTTTTTTTGTTTCATCAAAAGTAATAGCACCATAAGAACAAACTGAGAGGCAGGTCTTACAACCAATGCAAAGAGATTCAGATATATGAGAGACTTTTATTTCAGGTTCAATCTTTTTTCCAGGAATAAGAGAAGTAAGAATTTTTCCAGTAGCTGCCTCAGCTTGAATTATTGTACTAGAAATATCTTTTGGCCCTTGAGCAGATCCAACAATATAGATTCCTTCAGTGGTTGTAGATATTGGCCCTAACTTTTCATGTTCTTCAGCAAAAAAACCACCGTCACCCTGTGATATACTAGTTATTCCAGCAAGTTTTTTTGTATCAGAATTTGGTATAACAGCTGGAGAAAGAATAACCATATCAACAGATAAATTCTTTTTATTTTTATTTTCATCGTTATACGTAATACTTATTTTGTTAGCCTTTTTTTCTATATTAATATCTGTAGAACGGATAAGATCAACATTTTTTTCTATTGTTTGTTCATAGAACTTTTGATGAGTTTTACCTGGAATACATAAATCTGAGTAAAAATTAGATACTTTAACATTTGGAATTTTATCATGAAGGTACCTGACAAATTTTAAAGAGTACATACAACATATATCAGAACAATAACCAACTTTTTCTCTACCGACACAATGAACAATAGCTACTGTTTTTGGTTTTTCACCATTTGCTAAGGATAATTTTCCAGACTTGTTCATCTCTTCAAATTCCAATGAAGTAATAACGTTATCCAGTTTTTTATATCCATATTGAGGTGTTTTTTCAGGGTCAAAAACTGAAGAACCAGTAGCTAAAACTACGGCACCAACGTTAAATTCAGCTGGCTCATTTTCCTCAGTAACTTTTTTTACCTTTACTTCAAAATTACCTAAAAAACCAATAATTTCTTCTACTTCACTATCAGTATATACCTTAATGTTTTCATTCTTTTTGATATCCTCAATTCTTTGCTTTATTATGTCTGATCCTGGTACCATGTTTGGATAGGTTTTTTCAAAATTATTTATTAAACCTCCTAAAGAAGATTCCTTTTCAACAAGGTAGATTTTTCTATCAGAATCAGCAAGCTGTAGACTAGCTTCAATCCCAGCGATACCTCCACCTATAACCAACACATCAGGATTACCCTCAATCTCTTTTTTCTTAAGTGATGAGTGATAACGTACTCGTCGTATAGCAGCCTTAGTCATTCTTATAGCTTTTTTAGTTGCTTCGTCCTTATTTTCCGTAATCCATGCACAATGCTCTCTTATATTAGCCATTTGAAAAAGATATGGGTTAATACCTGCTTTTTCACATATTTCCATAAAAGTTTTTTCATGGTCTCTAGGTGAACATGCAGAAACTACTAAATGTGTCAACCCTTGTTTTTTTATTTCATCTAATAAATATTTTTTACCTTCTTCAGAACAGAGAAGTTTATATCTTTTTGCAACTGAAACATCATCTAATTTTGAAACTGCATCTATAACTTTATCTATATCAATTTTTTCTGATATATTAGGACCACATTCACAAATATAAACGCCTATTTTTCGTTCCATTCGATCAACCTTTTTATTAAGATGAGGCTAGTATTTTACCAACTGCCGCGCTGGCTTGTGATACCGAGTCCTGAATGTTTTTTGGACCCTGAGCACAACCTGCAATAAAAATTCCTGGTTTAGAGGTAACTACAGAAGAAAAATCTGGTTTTTCTTCTGTGAAAAAACCATATTCATCAAGGGGTATCCCAAGTGTTTTGGCAAGTTTAGAGGCATCAGTTCTTGGTTGAATAGCTGTAGAAAGAACCACCATGTCAACTGAGAGATTATCTTTTTTATTGTTTCCATTGTTATAGCTAACAGCTATTTTCTGCCCTTGTTTTTTAATATCGATATCCTCGGCACGAATCATGTCTACTTTTTTTTCTTTCATCTCCTCATAAAATTTCTGATGAGATTTGCCTGGAATACATAGATCTGTATATAATTCTGATATTTTTATATCAGGTATTTTTGATTTTAGATAATGATTGAATTTAAGTGAATATAAACAACATACTGAAGAGCAGTATCCTTTTTTATCACGACCGACACAATGGATAATAGCTACCGATTTTGGAGGCTTACCGTTTTTTAAAACAATTTTTCCTTCAGTTGGACCATTAGACGCATATAACCTCTCAAATTCAAATGAAGTATACACATCATCTACTTTTCCATAACCATATCGTGTATCTTCTTTGGGATCAAATATTTCAAAACCACTTGCTGCAATAATTGCCCCAACTTTAAGTTCAATTTCTTCGTCTTTCTGTCCAAAATCAATAGCTTCAAACATGCATGCATCTTGGCAGGCCTTGCAATCCTTTTTATCTTTGAATCGAAGGCAATTCTCAGTATCAATCATAGGGACATTAGGAAGGGCACCTGCACATGGAATATATATTGCCTTTCTCTCACCTAGACCTTCTTCAAATTCATTATCTAAACTTACAGGACAAGGATCAAAACAGGCGCTACAGCCAATACAATTATTCATATCAACATATCTTGCTTTCTTTCGTATTTTAACATTAAATTTACCTTCAGATCCATTTAACTCCTTCACTTCAGCAAGAGTCAATAAATTTATGTTTTTATCCTGTAATACTTCTTGTTGTATTGGTGCTACCATACAGGTTGAGCATTCCATATTGGAAAATACTTCCTCAAATTTTATTGCAGAACCGCCTGTATAAGAAGTCTTTTCAACAAGATGCACTTTTCTTCCTGCTTTAGAAAGAAGTAGACTTGCTTCTATTCCAGCAATCCCTGCACCTATTACCAATACATTATTATATAGATTTTCTTCTTCCATAATTTCATCTTCGTTTTATAATGATTTTTTTATCTTAGCTGGGTTTGGTCCCATCTTCCTTATCTTATTGTTAAATTCGTTTAGCACGTCTGAAAATCTTTGGCCTTCTGAGGCAGAAATCCACGATAACCTTAACCGATCTGATTCTAATCCTAGACTCTCTACAACTTTTTTTAAAACTGCAAACCTTCGACGAGCATAATAATTACCTTCATCATAGTGACAGTCACCAGGATGACAACCAGCAATTAAAACACCATCTGCCCCTCTAAGAAAAGCTGTTGTTACAAGAACCGGATCAACTCTACTGGAGCACATTACCCTGATAGGGGTAAGAGAAGAAGGAACATTCAATTTGCTAGTTCCTGCTAGATCTGCACCAGCATAACTACACCAGTTACAAAGAAAACCTACTATTCTTGGCTCAAACTTTTCCGACATAAAATCCCCTTAACGTTTTGAAATTTAATTATTCAACGCATCTAATTATCAATTATATTAGAATTGTATTTGTGCTTTGAATTTACCGCCGCCTTCATCTGCACAGACAAGAAGAGTTCTATTTGTTTTACTACACCATGCTTTTATATCATTTGGAAAAGAATGACAATCTGCTAATACTTCAAGCATGTCGCCTGGTTGTATTTCTTTTGCTTTAGCCGCTACCTTTAGTATCGGCTGAGGGCATTTTAAACCCAGTGTATCAAGTTTATGTGTTGCCATATTATTTTTCACCTCCTTAAAATGAAAATGTTACTTGAGCATCATCTATATCAGCCATAAATGATGTTGCTCCCACAAGTTCTACCTCATCTCTAAATTCGTCTTTACTCATATCTTTAGCTTCTAACGCCAGCTCACAAAGAAGCATTTTACCTCCAAGAGCGGCTATTCCTTCAACAAGTTCCTTCATATCAGGCATGCCTTTTGCTTTTATTTTTTCAAGTTCGCCTTTTCTTAATGCTGGTGCAGCACCCGGAGTGAAAAATATTACAAGATCATCTCCGGCAGCAACTGCAGCAGATCCAAGTATAAAAGTTGGATAAAGACTCTTGTTTTCTGCTCCATTACATACGATAGCTACCTTTTTACTCACGAAAATTCCCCTGTTGAAGTTATATAAATAATATATATAACCCTTATGGTTTTTTATTCATATAAAATAACAAATTTAAAATTATACTTTCATCTTGAAAGAACCTAATATTCATATCGACTAAAAATTGGCATATAATCACTTTTTTGTATTATTAAGAACTTTTTATAAAATTTTTGATGAATATTTATTTATTTTTAGGGATAGGATTTTTTATAACAGAAGAAGAATCAAATGTCGATAGAAAAACATTTTTTGTCAATTTTAGTGAATCCTTTGGGCAAATATCATCACAAAGCCCGCAAAAACAACATTTTCCAAGATCTATTTTTGGATATTTCTTAGGATATTTAACCTTATACTCCTCAGATAATTCAATCATTTCTATTGCCCTGTTTGGACATATCTTAGAACAAAGTCCACAGCTTATACATTTATCAATATCATACAGATGCTCACCCCTATATCCATCAGGAATGGGTATTGATTCATGGGGAAATCTGACAGTCATAGGTTTTGAAAACAAATTTTTAAATATTTTTGGTAAAATTCCAATTTTCATTTGATCACCTATCCATATCCGCCGGACATATATTCAAACTCCAGTAAACAGCAGGAACATCTGCAATCTGTGTTCCACGCAATAAATACTCAAGAACTGGTATCATATGTAAAAAATCTGGTCCTCTTACTTTAACCCTATATGGTTTATCAGACCCATCACTAACCATATAAATTCCTGCTTCACCTCTTGCAACCTCGTTTCTTATATAAACCTCACCAGAAGGTATTTTAACAGATAGTTTAGGTTTTTTTAAAGAAGAGACTATCACCTCTCCTTTAGGTATTTCATTTAAAGCTTGTTTTATAATTTTTATTGATTCTATCATCTCATCAATTCCAATCAAGTATCTTGCGTAACAATCTCCCTCTTCTCTTACTGGAATG
>Ga0272442_10001221_pt1 | contig 39511 bp, 34 predicted proteins | sample SSMForm2O_FD_200262 | JGI IMG/M metagenome (GOLD analysis project Ga0272442, IMG submission 200262) | Marine sediment archaeal communities from Little Sippewissett salt marsh, Falmouth, MA, United States - SSM-Form-2O | ecosystem: Environmental > Aquatic > Marine > Wetlands > Sediment ... | reverse complement strand
CCTGCTAACACTAACCAGGATGTTCGCCAGCCAACGGAATCAATTAAGTAAGCAATCACAGGAGCAAGTATCAATGTCCCAATTCCAACTCCTGATACGACAATGCCCATTGCCAGGGACCTTCTCTTTACAAACCAAAAATTTACCATCGTAACCGTAGGAAGAAATGTCCCGAATGCCATTCCCATCCCTATTACCACCCCAAAAACCAACCATAAGTGCCAAAGCTGTTCAACTCTACTCAATAATAAGAGCCCAATGACCATCGTAATTGTGCCAGCCAACAACACTCTCCTTGTTCCAAACTTGGACAAGGCAACAGCAACCACAGGGCCAACCATAAATTGCATAGTCATCATTATCGAGAAAGCTATATTTGCCTCACCTCTCATACAATCCAGGTCAGCTATCATCGGCTTCAAGAATATACCAAAAGAATAAAAGACACATCCTCCTATAGCAAAGTTCACTAGAAAACCCACACCCACTATTACCCAGCCATAGAAAAATCTCCTCTCTTTTATATCCATAGCATTTACTCTCCGTTTTGAATTGCTCAAGTTATCAAAATCATGCAAAAGGCATCTTGTCTTCCATCATTTCCGCAACAGCCCTTCAACTTCCTTTTTTATTTTAGTGCCTCCCAAGTCCACTCCCCTACTACATGGAGGTATTTTACGCCATATGTGCTTTCAGGAGAAGTGCAGATGATAGAAAGGCAATAAGAAATACCATGAACTCGCTTTCACCCAACGCTCACCATTGATATAATAAATAGAAGTTAATTATCGGGGTCGGCATCATTTAGTAACAAGTCTCTGGAATTCACTCAGACAAGATATGCGTAACTTGCACTGGCGAACGGCAGTTCTTACAGGCATTATTATCATTACACTGTTAGTTGCAATCCCTCTTACCGCTGTAGACATAGCACACAAAAAAAATAGCTGCCACCAGTGGCAAGAGATAGCAAAGCCATACGCTTTTAATTTCGCTTTATGGGAACTACACACATTATCTCACCTACCACAGGAAATATTCCGTAGAAAAGATAAAACTACCCAGGCAAGGATACTACGTCGACAAATAGGAAGCGTGTTGGCAGATAATGACATAATCAGATTTCCACCCATCGCCTTCAGCCTGGAAAAACCACCACATCTGCTGGTAATATCACCGCGAGATAAGATAGCCTATTCGGGCAGAATGATGCTGCGTCAGAAACTCAGCATAGAGGAGATGGAGAAACTTGAGATCCGCCTTGACGAATTAGGCCTATCTTCCCTTGTTGTAGAGCTTGGAGGATTTGGGGCTACTTACCCACCAATAATTGGTGACAATATGGCTCTAACCTATACCATCAATACGGCAACAGAAGAATGGCTTCACCAGTATCTCGCCTTCAGACCACTAGGGTTTCTCTATCTGCTTGACTCAATTGGCATTGAAGACAACCCTGACGCGATAACCATGAACGAAACTCTGGCAGGCATGGTTAGCAGAGAAATCGGCTCTCAGGTCTACACAAAATACTACAAAAGCCAGGAAGACGTAAAAGTAAGCCACGATGTTCCAGACTTCGATTTTGATGCTGAAATGAGAGAAACTCGCAAAATTGTGGATCAGTACCTTTCTCAAGGAAAGATTGAGGAAGCCGAGCATTACATGGAGGAGAGAAGAAGAAAATTTGTAGCACATGGCTACTACATCAGGAAACTGAATCAGGCCTACTTCGCATTCCATAGCATCTATGGCCATGACCCAGCTTCAATTAGTCCAATCTATGAAGATCTTCAGCAACTCAGAGCTCAAAGCCCTTCACTTAAGTATTTCTTAAACAGCGTAGCCTCAATGAGAAGCTACGCTGAACTGAAAGAAGTATTGAAATATTGACCTAGAAATTATATTGTTCTTTCTTCAATGCATTATTTAGTAGAGCTGGCAATCAGGATAGCAACAATCTATGGTGGTATTACAGTAGGCTTCATCTTACAAAGATGGCCCAACGCCGATAAGGCAGGAAAATGGCTTACGTTCGCTGGAGTAAACATTTTCAGTCCTGTTTTGTTGGTTGTTGTCATGCTAAATATCAGTGAAATCCATGCAATAGATTGGAGCTATATCTTATTACTATCAATCCTTCCTTGCATATTCTCGCTACTGCTCGGCTGGACGGTTATACGAACCAGGACAGACATTCCCAACCAGGAAAAAGGAGCTGAACTCGTTGCCCTCACCTTCATGAACGCTCTATTTTATCCTTTCCCCCTGATTATCGGAGTTGTGGGCACAGAGGGCCTGTTAGCTGCCTCCATCTTCATAATCACTCAGGCTATTCTGCGAAATAGCCTGGGAGTAGCACTTAGCATACATTTCGGTTCAGATGGAGGAAAACCAGTATGGAAAATCGTTCAGGAAGTATTGCTATTCCCTCCAACATTGGGCATATTGTTAGGATTAACTCTGCGCGCGACTGTCGGAAGTATCCAGACAAGCGACATCGTTGTCTTGGACATCTTTAGAGATATTACCATGTTCATTATGCTAATATTAGTAGGGTTAAGTTTCCGTTTTCCAAAACGACATGAATGGAGAGAGGTCGCACTGGGAAGAGGGATCGCCGCCAGATTTGGAGGCGGAGCAATCGGTGCAATAATCATATCCCTGATGCCCCTACCACTTATAGCTAAAATCCCTCTAGTCATTCAAAGCATTTCCCCGCCAGCAATGAGTAACATTGCATATGTCAGATATTTTCACCTGAATGATAAGGTAACCAGCACATATATAACCCTGTTAAGCCTTGTAGCTCTGCTTTTTCTGCCCATTGAGCTTGCGATATTATTGTGGTGGAAATCAATTGCGTGAATACTGCTCTCCTTGATTCGTCAAGAAATCTTTGCCAAAGCCCGAATCCCATGTCTATAATAGTTGCGGAGATGTTGCCGATAGAAGCAATCACACTACCCACATTAAATGGGTGCAAGCAATGAAAGTAGTAGCAATTGTTGGTATGGCAGGTGCGGGCAAATCAGAAGTAACTAGAGTATTTGAGAAAAATGGTTTCAAGAAAGTAAGATTTGGAGATATCACGGAAGAAGAAATCAAGAGCAGGGGGCTTGAGCTAAATGAGGAGAATGAACGTTATGTCAGGGAGCAATTAAGAAAAGAACATGGCATGGCAGCCTATGCCAGATTGAACCTGATCAGAATTGATGCCTTGCTGAAATCGTCAGATGTCGTGGTGGACGGGCTTTACTCATGGGAGGAGTATACTTTATTGAAAGACCGTTATGGCGAAAGATTTGTTACGGTTGCTGTCTGGGTATCACAGGCTACCAGGCATGCAAGGCTTGCAAATAGAGCAAAACGACCTTTGACATATGAGGAGGCGGCCAACCGGGATAAGGCAGAGATAGAGAACATCAACAAGGCTGGGCCAATTGCCATGGCCAACTTTATCATAATAAACGAAGCTTCCCTGAAGGGACTAAAGAAGGAGACGGAGCGAGTTATAGTCGCTTTAAAATGAAAAAAGGAACCAGACCAGCTATTGATGAGTATTTCCTCAAGATAGCTACTGTGGTAGCGGAGCGTTCAACCTGTTTGCGACACCATGTAGGTGCTGTGGCAGTGAGAGACAAGCACATATTAGCCACTGGCTATAATGGCGCTGCCTCCGGACTTAAAGATTGCCTTGAGCTTGGTTGCCTCAGGGATAAGATGAATATCAAATCCGGAACCAGACATGAAATATGTCGAGCAATTCACGCAGAGCAAAACGTCATCATACAAGCAGCGCTCCACGGCATTACCCTCGGTGGAGCCACGGTCTATGTTACACACCCACCATGTATACTCTGCGCCAAGATGCTGGTGAACGCCAAGATAAAACGCTTTGTAACCTTTGGCAACTATGCCGACGATTCCTTCAAGAACTTGTTCAAAGAAGCTGGGATAGAATTTGAGCTACATGAAAAACCACCTTCCAGAATAGCATATTTGCCCTGAAACAAGAGTGAACCAAGCCGTAGAAACAGATACAAGGGGGCGAAGAGGCCCCCTTGTATAACTTCTGCTTTCAAGGTTGAGGAAAAGGTGTAGTAATAGAGCCAGCGCTAGTAGCTACCTGCATACTTTCATTGGTAGCCATCACCTCGATATCAAAGGCCTCTCCACAACCCACCTGCCACCCTACAGAACTCTGGTAGAACACTGTAGATATGCTCCCAGAATCGTGCCACACCTCTCCATTCACAATTAGAACTACGTTAGTGACCAGATGACTACCTTCAGTAAGGTCTCGTCCTTCAAAGGAGATACTGAGGCTGCTATGACACCCAAACTCGTCAAGAATACTCTCGGCACTAGCTTCAAAGGCAACATGTAATACTTCCTCCGCAGGAGAGGCCACAACGACAGTCGCCACGTCTTCATCAGAAACGACCACACTGTAATCATAGGCACAGTGAGCGCTGCCAAAAACCAGATTAATGTTTTCACCCTGCTCCTCAGCGACGGCATCATATTCAATCGCTATACTTTCACCCGGCGATAGAGCTTCTATCTCTTCCAGGGCCCAAAAAAGCTGCGTCCCTGATCCTCCCTCCACAATGGCATCAGGTGCCCTGGCCTCATATTCCGAGCCATTGTAGTAAATAGTGGCCCCACCAGCGTAATCCAAGCAACCTGGCAAAAAGTCCACCGCCTCCAAATCGACGATATCACGGCATTTCCCATCGTTTTCAATATCCAGTCTAAATGTAACCAATTGACCTGGCGAAGCATCTATCTCATTTACCCATTCCTCAGATGCCACATCCAATACCCATTTATCCACATCTATACCAGGTTTACAGGGACACTTACATTCACACCATTGATTATCATCCCAGGGTTCCTGACTCTTCCCTTGTTTCTTGTTATTTTCGTCAACTTTATCCCTCGCCGATTCATTTGCTTCCATGGGATCCACACCATCAGGCGGCGTGGATTTATCCGCTTCAGCATCTCTCAAATCCTCAACAAAACCTCCTGTATAGACACCTCCTCCGGGATAAGTTGCCCACGATTCAGTGTCAGTTGATGTTCCTACTACTGCCCTCCCCTCCCCAGTTACTCCCGGGACATCGAAGTTTCCAGCAAAACACGATTCTATTATCACGGAAACATGGCAACAGCCACCAGCTTCGGTACACTCTTCATCCGGGCACGAAGGAATCTTAGCTAACATATCTTCCATGCTGTTATCTTCACTATCTCCATCTGTGGGTTTCAGTACTTCCTGTGTTCTTCCACTGCTATCTTTAAGAGCAATACCCCCAGACTCCTTGCCATGTCCACAGATGTATATGAGAACGTAGTCGCCACACTTCACTCCCGCTGCCAACTGGTCAAATGCACTGCCAATATCTCCTAAAGAATTATTGCCAGGGCCAAGGTTACCCATTGATGTGTAACCCTGCTCCTCGGCAACATCAGCCACTCTATCAACGGAAGCTCCTACGGCAGGCGTTCCCTTGGCCAAATCTTTGCTGTTGTCCCCCCCACTAATGGTAATAACGTAATAATTTATATCATAGCCACATGGGCCCTTCGCAGGGCCTGGTGGCTGTCCTCCGCCGCCGCCTGGCGGTTGTCCATTCCCTCCCGGTGGTTTCCCCGGTACCGGTGGCCAATATCTAACAAAACCAGGTAACGGTGGCCTATCCATAAGAAAAACAAAATGGTCCTCAATTTCACCATATTCGAATTGCCCACTCCCATCCCAACCACCTGCGTTAGAGAACAGACTCTCATCAACCTTCCTTCTCGTCAGTGACACCCTCATCCACGCCGGTGAGGAAAGCAGCACCTGATTCCCCCAAGAAAACCATGGAGTGATTACCACTTCGGAAGAACCAGGGGTAACATTTACTGCCAAATTGTCCACAACCCACTCAATTCCATAGAAACCAGCGCTCCACTTGCCATTTTGGTCAAAATCAATCAATACGTTTGCATATCGTGTCACATCTGGAGCTTTCGAGCTAACCGCAACTGTAAAAGCTAATTTGGCCTTCTTGCCCTCCAGTATGACGTACATCCTTTCATCGCTGTCTGCATCCACCAAATTAGGTACTCCATCAGGGTCGTTAGGGTCATTTGCGTCCACCTCAGCACTCACGTTTAGCCCTAATGTCTCCTCCCCTGTATTGAGGGTATGTCCTCCTGGGCGAGAGAACTTGCTGTTAGTGGTATTAAACAGAGTTGGGAAACAACCTTGAACTGCATAGTAAGCATTCTGTCCATCTGGTGCGTCTCCATAGTCACCGTTAGGAGCCTCACTTTCGCCCCCAGAGATAGATGCAGCATTACCCAAAATCGAATAGAGCTCAATGAGATGCCCTCTATCCAAACTTCCAGTATCCCACATAGATACATTGTTTATCTGGGGCGGCCATGTCTCATCGACAATATCGTAGGACGCAGTCCTGGCATCTATAAAAACATATCTGGTAGCATGAGCGAAAAATGCTTCCGGCGCATCATCTACAAAGATGAACCAGGTATTAGCATTTATGGGGTATTTCCCGCCGCTTTCCGAGCTAACAACATCGCCCTTGTGCAGTGGCTGAGACAACATAAATGCAGAAACTCTCTTCCCTGAAGAGGCAGGTTCCATTATTTTACTCACCAATATAGCAATAGCCTCATCCTTCCCAATTTCTGCAGGAGGCAAGGCCACTGTTATTGTAACAATCTCATTACCAGTTGCTCCATCATCATCAGTAATTGTTAGCTCAACGGTATATGTTCCTGGATTCCCAAATGAGTGAGAGGGATTCTGTTCTACAGATGTATTCCCATCTCCAAAATCCCAGGCCCAGGAAACTATATTCCCATCGTCATCTGTGGAGCCATCGGTAAATAAAACATCATCAATGGTGGTAGGAGTAAGTGGTGAATACACGAAATTTGCTGCTGGAGGAATGCCTCTCGCACATCCGATTATTGGAGTAATAACTAGAAACACGATCGAGAGGCAGAAAAGTATCTTCTTGCCCAGTGTCACCATTTTACACCTCCTCGATTTCATTTATTACAACGCCTAGCACGTCATCCAGCCAACTATACGATAAGACTTTGAAAAATTGCAAATAAGCTTTAGAGAGCTGTCGGGGAAAGTACTAAACCAAAAGCATCTCCGACCACCAGTCAGTAATAGAACACAATTATCCTTATCTTGCAGGGAGTTTCTCAGGAACGCTGTATCACGCTCACATCCCCACCGTAGATAATTCTAACAACTTGAGCTCAACATTTGATCGAGTTTTTTGGTTTAATGGACACACCCTTTTGTTTCACATGCAGACATGGTGTGTGGGTCTCATAACCAGATGCTCAGAGCACTAAAACCTAATCGGGCTTTTGACAAAAAAGAAGTGTTGACATACTATCCCTAATATAAGATAAGAGTGTAATGCCGGCAAAGATTTTTTAAGATAATGAGTTAGATTAAAACCATTTCAAAATGCAGGAGGAGTTCATGATAGAGTATGCGGTTAGCTTCTTTGTATCTTTCTTCCAGAATCCGAACGCCTGGGGAATTGGCCTAGCCATAGCCTTCGGTGCGATTTGGCTGACTGGCTACTGGCCGCCAATCTTTAAGAAACCCTGGCTCTGGGCAGTTCTCATAAGCAGTGCCATTCTGGCTCTGGCTGCTGCTGCCTTTATTCAAATTCCACTGCAGATATTGGTGGGCCGGGCACTTGGTCACTTCTGGAGTGAGGAAGTGCTATTGAGCTGGATTTTGCTTGCCGGGATACCGCAGATACTCCTCAGTGGATTGGTTCAGGAAGGGGCAAAGCTCGTGCCCGTGGTTATCTACTGGTGGCGCAGCGGCAAGAATATTGACCCTAAACTGGGGTTGGCTATCGGCGCTGTGGCTGGGGCTGGATTCGGCATCTTTGAAGCGCAATGGGCACACAATACCATCTTTGCTTCAGGGTGGACCTGGGAAGCACTGCAAATCGGCGGTGTCATGGCACTGTCCGGATTTTGGGAGAGGTTTTTTACAGTAGCTTTCCACACTGCTGCTTCTGCGCTGGCCGGCTATGGCCTGGCAAAGGGTTGGGGATGGCAGTTCTACCTGATAGCCTCTTGCCTGCACGGCTTATTGAACTATAGCGTTGTTTTGTTGCAGTCAGGGCTCTTTACCGTCGTTCACCTGGAGATTTATGCTGCGGTGGTGGCAGTGCTGGTCACAGCTTGGGCACTATGGCTTCGCTGGAGAAAAGTGGCAGCGGATGGATTTGAACCATCGACCAAAGGCTTATGAGTCCTCTGCTCTACCACTGAGCTACGCTGCCACAACAAAAAGTAGTTTAGCATCAGCTAGCGAAAAGGGTCAAATTGAACCCCTCCATCGCCTTCAGAGAGTAACATTTTCTCAAAATACTCAGGTAGCCACAAAATCATAGGATAGCAACTCAAAAAAATTACTCCAATTGACAAATAGCGGATTTTTACATTAAACTTGCCTCCTTGTTATGAGTTATCTTAGCCACAAACAGGAAGGATATTTAGATTTAGTCTAGATATCCTTTTTTGTATCGCAGAAGGAGGATAAGGTTATGGATTTAGTTTGGATATGCGTGCTCACAGGACTTGTAGGTGTCGGTGTAGTAGCATACTTTGTGCGCTACGTGCTAAGACAGGACGCAGGCTCGAAAAAAATTAGAGAGGCCTCTCATGCCATTCAAGAAGGAGCAATGGCTTTTATCGGCAGGGAATATCGTACCCTCACCATTGTAGTAGCAGTATTAGCCATCATTTTGAACGTTATCCCCGCTCTGGGCTGGAGAGTAAGCATGGCTTTTATCTTCGGCGCTATATGTTCCATGGGTGCTGGCTATGCCGGCATGAGCGTTGCGGTTAGGTCTAACGGCAGAACTTGTGCAGCGGCGCAGAAAGGCCTAAACCAAGGATTAAGGGTTTCTTTCAGAGCTGGAGCAGTCATGGGGTTAACAGTGGTCAGCATCGGCATTCTGGGATTATCCATCCTGTATTTTGCCTGGCATAATGCCCCTGCCTTTCTAGCTATTATCCCAGCCTATGGCACAGGAGCTTCATTAGTAGCTCTCTTCGCCAGGGTAGGTGGTGGCATCTTCACCAAGGGAGCCGATGCTGGAGCTGACATGGTTGGCAAGGTAGAAGCCGGCATACCAGAGGATGATCCCCGGAATGCTGCTGTTATAGCTGATTTTGTAGGAGATAATGTTGGCGATGTATGTGGCATGGGTGCTGATTTATTTGAATCCTATGTTGAATCTATAATCGCTACTATGACTTTAGCTGTTGTAGTCACAACTACTGGAATAGTCAGCAATAGCCTAACCGCCTGGTTGATTCCCATGTTGATTGCTGCTGGTGGTCTCGTAGCTTCCATAATCGGTTGCTTCATGGTGAAAGTAGGGGAGAAGGTAGAAATGAATGCCCTGCTGGGAGCTCTACGACGCGGCACACTCAGCGCTTCAATCTTGACTGCGATATTTTCCTTTCTAGTAATCTATTTTTTGGATGCCAGTTTGAATCTTTTCTGGGCAATGCTCGCCGGGCTTGTAGCCGGCGTAATTATGGGTGAGAGCACAAACTACTTTACGTCCTACGCTTTTAAGCCAACACAGGAAGTTTCCAAGGCCTCCACATCCGGCGCCGGTGCCAATATAATTCGTGGGTTCGCCAATGGCATGATAAGCACATGGCCCCCAGTAATTTTGATAGCTGTATCAATTATGGCAGCTTTCCATTTCGCTAGCTTCTATGGGGTAGCACTGGCTGCTGCCGGCATGTTATCCACCCTAGGCGTAACGCTTGCTACTGATGCTTACGGCCCAATAGCCGATAACGCTGGTGGCATTACCACAATGACAGGACTGTCAGAAGAGGTGCGTGAAAGAACTGATGCACTGGATTCTCTGGGTAATACCACCGCAGCCACAGGCAAAGGGTTTGCTATTGGCGCCGCAGCGCTAAATTCTCTGGGGTTAATTTTGTCTTATGCTCTGGCTACAGGGATAGTGACAATTTCCGCTGGCAAGATAATAACTCCAATGCCAGAAGAATTCAGTTTGCTAAGCGCCCCGGTTATAGTTGGCATCATCATAGGTGCGCTTATGCCTCCTGTGTTTTGCGCCATGACAATGAAATCGGTAGGAGTAACCACGGTAGCCATCATAGATGAAGTCCGCCGACAGTGGCGTGAAATAAAAGGCTTGATGGAAGGAACAGCTAAACCAGATTACAGCAAATGCGTGGATATATGCACTAAAACAGCGCTGAAAGAGATGCTAGCCCCTTCAATAATGACCATAATTATGCCTGTGATTATTGGAATATTTCTAGGCAAATATGCACTGGCTGGCTTCCTTATCGGCGCACTGGCCACAGGCTTCATATTCGCCATTACCCTAAACAACGCTGGCGGCTCTTGGGACAATGCTAAGAAATGGATTGAAACGGGACAATTCGGAGGTAAAGGTTCGGATGCTCACAAAGCTGGAGTAGTAGGAGACACCGTTGGCGATCCCATGAAGGATACCGCTGGGCCATCATTGAATATAATGCTCAAATTAATGTCGGTAATTTCGTTGATGCTGGCACCAGTGTTGATTAACTTTGGTGGCCTGATTTAATCAAGCCACTTTGTTATCCCTAAAGTCTTTCACTTCGTTCAGGGTGGCAAAAATAGATTGTCATTCCGAAAGAGAGAAATGTAGTGACGATGGAAGCTAAATGTTCTTGCCAACTCCTTTTTGTGAAGCGCTGGCGCTGATGCTAAAATTGAAAACATCATGCCAGATACCATATTTGTTAAGGGAGCCAGGGAGCACAACCTAAAAGATATAGACGTTACTATTCCCAGAAACAATCTGGTGGTCATCACAGGTGTTTCTGGGTCAGGCAAAAGTTCGCTAGCTTTCGATACCATATACGCTGAGGGCCAACGCAGATATGTGGAATCACTTTCTGCCTATGCCCGCCAATTTCTAGGGCAAATGGAAAAGCCCGATGTTGATTATATCGAGGGTCTCAGCCCTGCCATATCCATTGACCAAAAAGGGCCACCGCATAATCCACGTTCTACCGTGGGCACCATGACCGAAATTTATGACTATATGCGCCTTCTCTTCGCTCGCATTGGTCATCCACATTGCACTAAATGCGGACGTGAGATCTCCCGCCAGACAGTACAGCAAATCGTGGACGCTGTCCACGAAGTATCTACAGGAAGCCGAATTATGATTCTTGCCCCAATAATCAAAGATCGCAAAGGCGAACATCAACGAATATTCCAGGATTTACGAAAGGCAGGATTTGTTAGAGTTCGGGTTAATGGGCAAATCTATGACCTTTCCGAGGAATTTCACTTAAACAAGAACAAGAAACATAATATAGAGGCAGTGGTTGATCGCTTACAGATAGAGGGAGGTGAAAATACTACACGGCTCACTGATTCCATGGAAACAGCATTGAAACTGGGAACTGGAGCTGTGCTCATTTCCATTCTCAATCCCCATTCAGAACGAAGTGGAGAAAATGAAAGTCAAGAACTGCTTTTCTCGGAGCATTTCGCTTGTGTCTATTGTAATGTTAGCTTGGGAGAAATTGCCCCCAGAACATTCAGTTTCAACAGCCCTCATGGTGCTTGCCCGACCTGCACAGGGCTGGGCCGCAAGTTAGAGATTGACCCCAACCTTGTCTTCAGTGACAAAAACCTCAGCTTGGCTGAAGGAGCAATTCAACCCTGGGCACGAAATGGCACAATGAGTACCTGGTACAGCAGCATACTCCAATCTCTATCTCAGCATTACGGCTTCTCTCTATCCACGCCAGTTAAGAATCTAACTCAAGAGCAGGTTCAACTAATTCTCTACGGCAATGACGGTGAGGCTCTTTTAATCACATACAAAGATCACCTCGGCAGGGCACGCCAGTACTACACAAATTTTGAAGGCGTACTACCCCATCTGAAACGCCGTTATCGCGAAACAGATTCCGATAGTGTCAGAATTGATATTGAAAAGTATATGTCGTCCCATCCTTGTCCCACATGTCAGGGCAAAAGACTCAAAGCAGAATCGCTGGCTGTTACCATAGACAACAAAAACATTATAGATATTGCAGCTCTATCTGTTACAGAAGCCTTACACTGGGTAAAACGGCTACCTGATCGGATTAGCTCACGTGAACTTAGCATAGCCAATCAGATTATCAAAGAGATTCACGCCCGTTTGGGTTTCCTCAGAGACATAGGTTTAGATTACCTAACTCTAGCTCGCTCTTCATCAACTCTGAGTGGCGGTGAGGCACAAAGAATCCACCTGGCTACTCAAATCGGTAGCGGGCTTACTGGCGTGCTTTACATTTGTGATGAGCCCACAGTAGGCTTGCACCCCGCTGATGGCTCTCGCCTCATAACAACGCTGAAACGCCTTCGAGATTTAGACAACACCATAATCATTGTAGAGCACGACGAAGCCATGATGAAAGCCGCTGATTACATCATCGACATAGGCCCAGGAGCTGGTAAACAGGGAGGAGAGATTATCGCCACGGGGGCATTAAAAGATATCATGGATTGTCCCCAGTCAATAACAGGACAATACCTCAGCGGCGCAAAGCAAATCCCCTTGCCACAGCAACGTCGCCTCAATTCAGGGAAAGAGCTAATAATCAAAGGTGCTAAAGAAAACAACTTGAAGAATATCGATGTTCACATACCCTTAGGCAACTTTGTCTGTATCACTGGTGTTTCTGGAAGCGGCAAAAGTTCTCTGATTAATGAAATTCTGTATAAAAATCTGGCCAGACTTCTTTATCGAGCCAAGGAAAGACCAGGCAAGTGCGATAGCATTATCGGCACTGAACACATTGATAAAGTAGTTAATATCGACCAATCTCCGATTGGTCGCACTCCACGAAGTAATCCCGCTACCTATACAGGAACATTCACTCCAATTCGAGCTTTATTTGCTCAGACTACTGAAGCCAGAATACGCGGCTATCCTCCAGGAAGATTTTCCTTCAATGTTAAGGGAGGAAGATGTGAAGCCTGCCAAGGAGCAGGGTATGTCCAAATTGAAATGCAATTTCTGCCTGACGTCACTGTCCCCTGTGAAGTATGTAAAGGAAGAAGATACAACCGCGAAGCACTGGAAATCCGTTTCAAGGGGAAAAATATCGCCGAAATCCTGGATATGCCTGTAGATGAAGCGTTGCCCTTCTTCAACCACTTCCCAAAAGTGAAAAGGAAACTGGAAACACTCAGAAACGTTGGGTTGGGGTATATTTGCCTAGGGCAACCAGCGCCCACTCTATCTGGAGGTGAAGCGCAACGCGTAAAATTGGCCACCGAGCTATCCCGTCGCCCCACAAATAAAACCCTGTACATACTTGATGAGCCCACCACAGGCCTTTCCTTCCCAGATGTTGCTTGCCTTTTACAGGTACTACAACGACTGGTAGACTACGGAAACAGTGTAATTGTAATTGAGCACCACCTTGATGTAATCAAAAATGCCGATTGGGTTATTGACCTTGGCCCTGGAGCCGGCAACAAAGGTGGCTACATCGTAGCCACCGGCACACCCGAAGAAATATCCCACAGGAAAAATTCCTCCACCGGCCACTATCTATATGATATACTATAAAAAGGAAGGGATATTATCATGAGCACAAAGGTAACCCGAAAAGAAGCGCTCGGTTCCATTCGAGCCAATGTCCAGGATAAAAACATGATAAGGCATATGCTAGCCACCGAAGCCATTATGCGTGCCATGGCTAAGAAATTGGAGGAGAACGAGGACGAATGGGGACTTACAGGCCTTCTCCATGACATAGACGTAGAATTAGTTGAAGGTGACCCCAAAAGCCACAGTAAACTAGGGGCCGACATAGCACGAGAACTCGGCGCCAGCGAAAAAATGGCTCACGCCATCCTGTGCCACAATGAAGCTCATGGCATTTCCCGAGAAACAAAATTAGATAAAGCGCTTTTCTGCGCTGACCCTCTGGGTGGGTTTATCACCGCCTGCGCCCTGGTCCGCCCCAATAAACTCAATGGATTAAGCACTAAATCAGTGATGAAGCGTCTCCATGAGAAAAGATTTGCTGCTGGGATTAATAGAGAACAATTAGCTCAATGCCGAGAACTCGGGATGGAATTAGAGGAGTTCGCCTCTTTGGGCATTGAGTCAATGAAAACCATCGCTTCAGAGTTAGGATTGTGAAGATTATCACTGACTCAACTACAGACCAGCAATTTTGATAATTTTTAGCTTGGAATATGAAGGCTTTTGGACCAGTTCCCTCTCGCAGATTAGGACGTAGCTTAGGAATAAACAATATCCCGCCCAAAGTATGCACATATTCTTGTGCTTATTGCCAGCTTGGGAATACCATAAAACTGCAAATTGAGCGAGAGAGTTTCTATAAAGCAGAAGAGATAGCCCAGGATGTAAAACATAAGGTTCGAGAAGCCAGAGACAAAGGAGAGCCAATAGATTACCTGGCTTTCGTCCCTGATGGTGAACCCACTTTGGATACTAATCTGGGTAAGGAAATTGAGCTTTTGAAACCATTAGGCATTAAAATCGCAGTTATTACAAACGCCTCCCTCGTTTGGCGAGAGGACGTTAGAAATGATTTAGGAAAAGCAAATTGGGTTTCACTAAAAGTGGATGCCATAAGCGAGAAAACCTGGCATAGAGTTGACATAGCACACAAATCATTAGAGTTAAAGACAATTTTAGATGGGATGCTCCAATTTGCCAGCACCTTTAAAGGAGAATTAACAACGGAGACTATGCTTATTCAAGATATTAACGATAGCCATGAAGAAATTGAAGAGATTGCCGCTTTCGTGGCAAGGTTAGAACCTAGCAAAGCTTATCTCTCTATCCCCACAAGGCCACCAGCACAAAAGAAACTGAAAGCTGCAAGCGAGTCGGCTGTCAATACAGCATACCAACTATTTAAACAGAAGATAAACAATGTGGAATACTTAATCGGCTATGAAGGGAACGCTTTCGCCTTTACTGGCAAAGTTGAAGATGACTTACTCAGTATTACTTCCGTACACCCTATGAGAGAGGAAGCCATTACAGAGTTTCTGAAAAAAGCCAATGCAAAATGGGATGTAGTTCAAAAATTACTACAAGAGAATGAGCTTCTGGAGACAGAATATCAAGGGAAAAAATTCTATCTAAGAAGATTACAAGGCAGAAGAAATTAATAGTCCCATCTAATCTCACTATTCACTGCCACACAGTCAGAATCACATCATTTACCACCTTCGTTGCTGAGTACAATATACCATTACAAGAAAAGCGAAGGCAGAGCGCACTGTAACCTCTCCCCTTTAACGCCAGTTTTTACTACGTTTCATGTTTGAAATTGAATTACTGGCATCCCCACAAGCTAAGCCCCTCTTGTATTCAAGAAGTAACGAGTATATGCTAGAAACAGGCAGTGATTACACATAAGATGAAAGAAGCCAGTGCAGTGAATAAAAAACAAATTAAAGACCTTTAGCTCAACAGTGCACCTGTGATAAGAGCAGGTGAATATTAGATATATTATATTAGAGGTGTCGGTATGAAAATAGGAGAACTTCTTCGTTCAATGGCAGACAAGGATGCTTCAGATTTACACATACGGGTCCCGGGACCAGCAGCGATGCGCATTGATGGCAGACTCATGCCACAGGAGGATTTACCCCCTATTGATCCTGCAGATGTTCAAGAGGCCTTCGAACAAATTACCACTGAAAGTCAGCGAGCTGTTTTTCGCCAAGAGTTGGAGTTAGATTTTGCCTATAGTATTCCAGATTTAGCTCGATTCCGTGTCAATGTGATGCAGCAGAGAGGGACAATGAGTATCGCCTTCCGACGTGTGCCAATTGAAATCCCAACCGTCGACAAGCTTGGATTACCCCAACTATGCAAGAAGCTCGTTCTTAAGCCAAGAGGGCTTATTCTCGTTACAGGGCCTACAGGAAGCGGCAAAAGCACTACTCTAGCTGCTATGATCAACTACCTCAATAAGCATGAGAGAAAAAATGTCATCACCATTGAAGACCCAATTGAATACTTGTATAAAAATCAAAAGTGTATTATGGCACAGCGAGATTTGGGGGATGACACTAAATCGTTTGCCAGTGCCCTGATGCATGCTCTCCGTCATGACCCAGATGTGATTCTCGTGGGTGAGATGCGTGACCTGGATACTATAAAAACAGCTATCACTGCAGCCGAAACAGGACATCTGGTATTGGGCACCCTGCATACCATTGATGCTGTCCAGACTGTTGACCGTATAATTGATGCCTTCCCACCCGAGCACCAACGCCAAATTAGGTTACAGCTAGCTCAGGTGTTGGAGGCAGTGCTGTCACAGACCCTGTTGCCACGAGCCACAGGTAAAGGAAGAGTAGCAGCCTTTGAGATCTTGATTGCCACCCCTCCTGTAAGAAACCTAATACGCACCAGCAAAAGCTTTGAACTGCCCAGTATTATACAACTTAGTGCCCAAGACGGCATGCAGACATTGAATCAAACATTAGCTTCCCTGGTACAAACTCACGCGGTAACTATGGAAGAAGCTATGTTGAAAAGCAGCAACCCAGAGCAACTAAAGAAGTTACTGCGGGGATACTAAAGCGTTAGTTTCAGTATGCTAGTTTTCTCCATGCCATCCAACCCACCTACGAAGTTTCTAAGGCTTCAACGACGTCAGTGAGTTTAGTAAAAGATTCACACGCCAGCTTATTCTTCCTGCAATAGGTCAACAAGTCACTTGTGGCAAAAACCCGGTAGGCATATTTCGCAGGTAAACTATCAGAGTCACCATTACCAATGTATACTACCCTGTAACCCTGTTTCTGAAATAACTTAACGTAAGCTTCTTTGAAGCCGTCGGTTAACTGTTTGCCATCAGGCCCTACATATCGCACTTCCATTCCTTCAAGACAAAACGAAGTTTGCGCTGCATGTGTTTCGACATTCTCCAACCCCAGTTCTTTTAATATTGCCTCTATGTAAAAATCCAAGCCGTTGCTCACGATAACAAACCTGTAACCCTTCATGAAACAATAACTTACCAGCTCCTGAAAACCAGCTCGTATCTTGATCTCGCCTTTTATAGCCTCCAATAATGTTTGCTTGTCGGCTTTCACCATGCCAAAGGCTCTAGTGTTAAACTCACCTACATGTATCCTGTGCTTTTCATACTCCTGTAATAATCTTCGCCAATCCCTCCGTGCAAAAGAATCTAAGAGAAAATAGCTAACATCATTCTCTGTAATGGTGCCATCAAAGTCACATTGAATTAAGGTTTCCATTGTCAAATCCATCCCATCATTATAAAGGAAGCGAAACAACCTTGAATCATCATACTGACAGTTTGATTCCCACAGGGCAATGGTCAGAACCTGCTACACGAGATAAGATGTTTGCTTCAACAACCAAATTTAATAGATCCTCAGTTACAAATATATAGTCCAGTCTCCAGCCTACATTCCGCTCTCTGGCTCTTGTCCTTAAACTCCACCAGGTATAATAATTCGGCTCCTTGATAAAATAACGAAAGGTATCAATAAAGCCACAAGCTACAAATTTATCCATCCAGGCTCTTTCTATAGGCAAAAATCCCGAGGTATTCCCATTCTCCCTGGGTCGGGCCAGATCTATCTCTTTATGAGCAGTATTGAAATCGCCGCAAATAATGAGCTTTCCACCTCTCCCCTTAACAGAGGTTACAAAATCAAGAAAAGCATCGTAAAAATCCATTTTATATCTTAACCGTTCATCGTTCATCCTGCCATTAGGGAAATAAACATTAAAAAGGGTGAACTGAGGGTATTTAGTAATCGTGACTCTACCTTCCAAATCAAACTTCTTGATGCCAAAGCCATTTTCAACACTGACTGGTTTCTCTTTCGTGAAAGTAGCTACCCCACTATAACCCCTCCTCTCTGGAAAATTCCAATAGGTATAGTAACCAGGCACATGTTGAATTTCAAAACCAATTTGCTCAGGTTGGACTTTTGTTTCCTGCAAACATAAAACATCAGGAGATTCTTGTTTTAGCCAATCCAAAAAACCTTTTCTCTCCACTGCCCTAATTCCATTAATGTTCCAGCTTAAGATTTTCAGTTCTTTCACAGGCAATACCTCACCTTTTCTAAACAGCCATGATTTCCCTTGCGTTATTTGAACCCACTCTTGCCGACATGCCCCACACAAAATACATCTAGAGATTAGCACATTCCGCCAAGGCAATAAAAGCTGACACGCTGGTTCACACAATTAAGGCTGCAAGTTTTTCTGCTAACTGCAAAGTGTGAAAAGAGGGCCAAAATAAATTGTGGGATCACGTCACTCCCAATGAGGAGAGGTAAAAGCTTGCAAACATTCTTAGCTTAAGATAGGCTTAATACTATTATTTATGATAAAAGATATGATATACACTGAAAGGAAAGTATGACTATGAATGGGATAGTTCAAAGCACCAGCTTTTACGTAATCGTGCTACTCTGGATAGCTCGAGTTGTAATCTGGACATTCACCTGTATTTTGCTGGCATGGCTTGGAATCAGAGTTCTAGATGGACTTACTCCAAGTATCCATCAACGAGAGAGGATAGGTGAAAACCCTATCTCGGTAAGCCTATTTATAGCTGGTTTCTCAATTTTAATAGGTTTAGTTATACACGGCGTTGTAACCGGCCCTATCATAGTTGGTACAGGGCTCTTATACAGCCTGGTTGACCCTAGAAGGTTGGGGTTAATAGCCATTAGCTTCTTTATCAGCCTTCTCTTAGGTATAGCCTTGCTCCATATTATAGATAAATTGACACCCAAAATACCTTTCGGGAGCGTCGAGCAGAACTCCATTGCAGTAGGCATATATGTCTTTGGCTATCTGTTCTTCTTTGGTTTAATAATTCATGGTGCTCTAACTATGCCCCTATAAACCGCTATGTTCAAGCATCTGCAAATCATCTTAGTCCCCATATCAATTTTTCTAGCGATACTACCAACTTCCGCCCTGGCAGTGTCATCAACCAATTTTTACCAGAAGGGTAACGAAGTTTTCGATGACTGGAATCTCTGTCGCACCTGCGCTACAGGCAAGGATGGATTTTTCCAGGTTTATTCTGAAACAGAATTCTGCCCTGCCATAACAGGCGAAAGCCTGGGTGAAAACGCTGACAAGGCTTACCAGATCGGCCAGCAATTTGCCAAGGATTATCCTGATGCTCATCAGAGGGCAGAAAAAATTTTTGCCTTTGCCCGCGATAAAGTTAGATATACCTCAGATGCAGAACAATTTGGTTTCCAGGAATTCGCTCAGAACGCTGATGAACTAATAACCATTATTGAGGATAAGGGTTTTGCTCACGGTGATTGTGAGGATTATGCCATCTTACTTGCTGTCATGTACAAAGGAGCAGGATTTCGTTCTGCCATAGTAGTAGCATCAGACCATGCTGCAGCATTAGTATATTTGCCCGGATATAAGAAAACCAATCAAAGTCTATCCATCAATGGAGATTCAGGTTGGATTTGGGCCGAAGCTACAGGCGGAAATAACCCTTTAGGTTGGATGCCAGAGAGGTACACAGGGAAACAATTGGGGGCATACGAAATTGAAGACAAATCTATAAGCAAAGTGGAATCCTCTGACAAATCCTCTACCATCATCATCCCAAGAAACACCGGCACTGGAATCCATATATCGCCTTTCTTCAGTGTAATCGCAATAATGTGGTTCCTTTCCCTGTTTCGCAGGCGCCATTGATATTATTGCTGCTATTACTAATATGTGAACATCAGTTGGTAGTACAGCCACAATCTAAACTCTCATACATTACCAAAACGACGCTCACGGCGCTTGTATTCAGAAAGAGCTTCCTCAATGTCTTTTGGGCCAAAATCAGGCCATAACACTGGAGTGAAATAAAGTTCGCTATAAGCAGTCTGCCATAAGAGAAAGTTGCTAAGCCGAACCTCGCCACCAGTTCGTATAAGCAAGTCGGGGTCAGGAACACCATGAGTATAAAGATATTGGCCAACTGCAACTTCATCTATCTTACTGTCAGGAACATTAGCATTGACGATACGCCTAATTGCCTGCACAATTTCATCCCGCCCACCATAATCAAAAGCAAGGCAAATTACAATACCAGTGTTATTCTTAGTAAGTTCAATCGCTACCTCCATCTTCTTCCTTAATTTCTGAGGCAGCCTATATAATCTGCCAAGATGTATTAACCTCATATTCTCCTGGTGGCAAGCTTGAGTTTCTGTATCAAGCTTCCTCGCCAAAAGATTGAGCAGCCCCGCAACCTCGATTTTAGAACGCTTCCAGTTCTCGGTGGAAAAGGCATATAAAGTAAGGTATTTTACTCCATGCTTAGCAAAAATTCGGACAACTGGGCGGATATTATCTGCACCAGCCTTATGTCCCATAAGCCTGGGTAAGTGACGTTTCTTTGCCCACCTTCCATTGCCATCCAAAATAATAGCGACATGCAGAGGAGGATAATTTGACTGAATCATAAGCCAACCTCCTTGTGAAAAAGATGCCACGCTTTTCGCAAAGGATAAACCAAGACATGTCTCAAGGAAGCCAGAATTAACCTGCTATGCCAATCAAATGATAAATTGGGGGAATCAAGCAAAGTTCTAGCTATACCCCCAGAATCAAACATGCTGAAAATTCTCTCTACCTGTCGATCGCTTAACTTAAAATAAGCTCGCCTAGCCCAGTAGCCAATGGAGATTTCTTTACCCATCTTCGCTTTCCATTGCCTCTGGTAACAAGAGAGCCCATCTGCCGATAAGTCGTCATTGATAAGAGCCTCACCAAGCACTTCAACAGCTATTTTAGCACCTAAGTGTCCAAAATAGATGCCCCCACCAGTAGTAGGTTTCACTTGCCCAGCAGCATCCCCAATAACCAGCATCCTATTCCCATAAGTATGAGGCAAAGTTCCCAGAGGCATTGCTTTTTGTTTTATTCTGCCCTCTTGCCTGACTATCCTGCGCCGGCAGAAAGGGCTAAGAAGAAATTTCTGTAGACATACCTTAGCATGAGACATTGATAGGAGTCCCACTAAAGCTTTATTCGCTGAAGTAGGCACAAGCCACGCAAAGAAACCTGGTGCTATCCGCTGGTTAAAGTATACCTCAACTTCATTAACATCATCAGCTTCTACCTCCACTTGAGCGCCAATGATAAAATGCTCTATTTTACCTAGATTCAGTTTCTGGGATAATCTGGGGTTAAAGCCATTAGCTAGAATCACAGCTCTGGCAGTAAGTCTTTCCCTTGAGTCATAGTGCGAAATCTCAACTAGCGCCCTATCCTTCTCTATAACGATATCAGTAGCCCGAGACAAAAAAAGGTAGTTTGCGCCCATAGCTTGAGCTTTACGGGCAATAGCTTGATCAAAGGAAGCCCGGTCCAGTACACACGCCTGAACTCTATGGTCTTGCAATCTTAGGCACTTCCCCGAGGGCGAGAAAAACTTGGCTGAACTCGCTTTATTTAATATCACCTCAGGGTTAATACCAAAGGAATCAAAACACTCCAAGCTGATTATCCCTGTACAACAAACACCAACTCCCACAGCTTCTTTCTGTTCCAAAACAGCTACGCTATAGCCTGACGAAGCCAACTCACAGGCAGCATAGCTTCCTGCTGGCCCCGCCCCCAATACAATTACATCATAAAACTGACTTGGCAATTTTTCTAACTCTCACCCATCAAGGAAGACTTCACCATCTCTGCTACCCAATGCTAATTCACTATTCCTGCATGACAGGAAATTTGGTTCGCCATGATAATATGATATTTTTCTAGTTTAGCACAATCGTTGCTGGTTATTATATAATCTCTGCCAGGAACAAAGGCCACGGCTTAGTTGACAAATGGTAGAAGAAACTATCATGATTTCACATCAACGTTTAAGGAAAAGCTAAATGAATCACTCTCACAATATTCTTTGCAAGGAGGCTAATAAAAGTAAAATGGCACAAAATTACGTTGCCTCTATCCCCTTCGACCAGCGATTATACCGCCAGGATATCAAAGGAAGCATCGCTCATACTAAGATGCTGGCAAAACAAGGGATAATAACCAAAAACGATGCTGCGGCTATAGTCACTGGACTTACTGCAATCCAAAAAGAAATGGAACAAGGAAAATTTCAGTTCAAAATTGAACGTGAAGACATACACATGAACATCGAAGCACGACTTTTTGAAGAGATAGGCGACGTGGCCGGTAAACTTCACACCGCTCGCTCCAGAAATGACCAGATAGCTCTAGACTTACGTCTTTTCGTTAAAGAGGAGATCTCAAAAAGCATTGATGAGTTAAAAATCTTGCAATCTTCTCTTATTGAATTAGCTGAGGCAAATAGAAGTGTCACTATGCCAGGTTATACCCACCTGCAGCAAGCTCAACCTGTGCTTTTAGCTCACCATTTGCTAGCTTATTTTGAGATGTTTCAACGAGATAAAGAAAGGTTATTTGACTGCCTCAAGCGCACCGAGATACTCCCTCTGGGTAGTGGTGCTTTAGCCGGCGTCCCTTATCCTATAGACAGAGAATTCGTTGCCCGTGAGCTGGAGTTTAGCAAAGTAAGTACCAATAGCCTTGATGCTGTTTCTGATAGGGATTTCATAATAGAATACGAATCTTGTGCTGCAATCACCATGATGCACCTTTCACGATTAGCAGAGGAGATTATACTATGGTCATCATCCGAATTCAGCTTTATAGAAATCGGTGAAGCCTATACCACAGGCAGCAGCATCATGCCGCAGAAGAAAAACCCTGATGTAATCGAATTAGCCAGAGGAAAAACCGGACGGGTATATGGCCATCTAACAGCTATCCTTACCACAATGAAAGCTCTACCTTTAGCATATAATCGAGATATGCAGGAGGATAAAGAAGGGCTTTTTGACACCGTGGACACAGTACATTCCTCTCTAGCGATATTTTCCGAAATGCTAAAAACAATCAAGATCAACGTAAAGCATGTCCGCAAAGCCATTAAGAAGGATTACATTTTAGCTACTGATTTGGCTGACTATTTGGTAAAGAAAGGCTTGCCTTTCCGAGAAGCACATAGCGTAATCTCCAAACTCAGCAGACATGCTATAAACAAAAATAAAAGCTTCCATAAACTCAGCTTAAGTGAATATCACAATTTTTCCCCGCGTTTCAAGGAAGACGTATATGACATCACCTTAAGCTCATCTATCGCTGCTCGAAATGTTATTGGTGGCACATCTCCACAGCAAGTGGAAACTTCATTAACCAGAGCAAGAGAGATTTTGAATGGAACGAACTGAAATAAAGAATCTCGTTCCGAGGGGTAAAAATGAATAGTCGCATCAAAATAGCACCATCAATTCTTTCCGCCGATTTTGCTCAGCTTGGGAAACAAGTGGCTGAAGCAACAAAAGCAGGAGCTGACTACATCCACATTGATGTCATGGATGGCCATTTCGTGCCCAACATAACCATAGGTGCTCCAGTAGTAGCCTCACTCCATAGCTGGACACACTTGCCTCTAGATGTCCATTTGATGATAGAGCAGCCTGAGCGTTATATCCCCCGGTTTGCCGACTCCGGCGCTAATATCATCACCGTACATGTCGAAGCTTGTTCTCATCTCCACCAGACAATTCAATTGATCAAGAAACTTGGCATGAGAGCAGGAGTAGCTTTAAATCCAGCTAGCCCCTTAATCTTACTAGACGAAATTATGACTCAAGTTGATCTGATCGTTATTATGAGTGTTGAGCCAGGTTTCGGCGGGCAAGCTTTCATCCCAGAAACATTAGATAGGATAAGCCGCTTACGCAACATTCTCAACAACAGAAAATTAACCACTGAGCTCGAAGTGGATGGAGGTATCACCATCAATAATGCACCAGAGATAATCAAAACAGGGGCCAATACTTTGGTGCTTGGAACCAGCATATTTAAGGCTAAAGAAGGAATAAATCAGGCACTACAGAAAATCAGGAGGTCAGTCAACTAAGAAGTGACTTTATGCTGACTGCGCAAACACCTGGTACAAATGTTAACTTTCCTCTTCTCACCATCAATAACGATAGTAGCTCGATGAATATTGGGCAACCAGCGCCGCTTGACACGTCTCTTAGAATGACTTACGCTATTTCCGAATTGGACTCTTTTACCACAAATATCACACTTCACAAGAAATCTCTGCCCTTCCTTTACTACAAACCTTATTTCGGCTATTATACCAGCGAACACCATATTAGGCAAAAGAGGAAATATGCAAACTAGTTTAGCCAATGGCCAAACATTGAAAGAAATGTTCACCGCCGGTACTGCATGGCTAGAGAAAAACGTTTCGGGAATCAATGCTATAAATGTTTTCCCTGTTCCTGATGGTGATACCGGAACCAACATGTTGCTTACCATGCACTCAGCTATAGGTGAGGCAAAACAAAATACAGATAACACCGCCTCCTCAATAGCCAAATCAATAGCCCATGGTGCTTTGATGGGAGCTCGAGGTAATTCAGGAGTTATCCTGTCGCAATTCTGGCGAGGCATAGCCAAGGGGCTGGAAGGCAAAAGTTCCTTCAATGGCAAAGATTTTGCTCTAGCGCTAGTTGAGGCCTCACAAGCTGCCTATGAAGGAATTGTACACCCAATAGAAGGCACTATGCTGACAGTACTTCGAGACGCCGCTAGAGCTGCCAAAGAAACTACCAAAACAAATTCTGGAAGTTTACTATCAGCAATGGAAAGCGCCACCGCTGAAGCTAAAGATTCAGTAGCTCGGACTCCTGATTTATTGCCAGTATTACGAGAAGCAGGAGTGGTAGACGCCGGCGGACAGGGCTTATATATATTGCTGGATGGCGCTCTTCATTTCCTTAATAAAAAAACAGATGAACTGCAATACCAAGAACCTGAATTAATTGCCACTAGCCCGCCATTAACTCCTAAGCTGACACCCACGACTGAGATAGAAACGCCCTACGGGTATTGCATAGAATTTCTGCTGGAGGGGCAAAAGCTCAACACGGGCAACGTCGGGAAAAAACTAAGGAGGAAAGGACAATCCGTAATTGTCGCCGGGAATAGTTCCATGCTCAAGATTCATATACACAGCCTTAACCCGGGCGAAGTTCTTGATTATGCTACCCATTTAGGTACATTACATCAAATAAAAATTGATAATATGGATGACCAATACGCAGAATTTATCAAGGCACAGAAAGAGCGAACACCCAAGATTGGCACCGCCATAGTAGTAGTCACCTCAGGCGACGGCCTCTTTGAGGTATTTAATAGCCTAGGCGCCACAATTATTGTTCTCGGAGGGCAGACAATGAATCCCAGTGTGCGTGAGCTACTGCAAGCTGTAGAATCAGCCCCCTCAGATAATATTATTTTATTGCCCAATAACAAAAATATCATTCTAACAGCATCTCAAGTCAAATCTTTATCCCCAAAGGAAGTAAAGGTAATTCCTACTAAAACTGTCCCTCAAGGCATTGCAGCACTTCTCGCTTTCAACTATGAAATGAGTCTAGAGCAAAATTCACAAACCATGGAACAAGCAATATCAACAGTACAAACTATAGAAATCACCAGAGCAGTGCGCGGGACACAAATCAACGGTCAGAAAATAAAGGAAGGGCAGTTTATTGCTATCCTAAATGATGAAAATTTAATAGTTGGTAGCAAAAACACAAATGATATATCAGATATAATTTTCGAATCTATAACGAAAGCAGATATTGAAAAGACAGAAATGATAACAATTTATTACGGAGCCGAAGCTCAATCTGCTGAAGCTAAGGATATAGCACGCAGAATTCGTAATAAATACCAAACAGAGGTTGAGGTAGTTCGCGGCAATCAACCTCACTACAACTACATAATCTCACTGGAATAAGCCCAAACTCCCCGAGATTCGCTTCCACAGCCATCTCCTTTCTTGAAGCAAGAGTGTGCTATCCTATAAGTGTTGCTTCATGATAACTTAGTGGCAGATTCATAGAATGGAAACTATTGATTCGTTGAGAGGGATTCTTGAATTAGAGCGCAAAAAAGGGTACAGCGACAAAGCGGTACTCGGTAGCATGGATAGATACTTCCATAAACAAGCAACCCGAATCAGGCAAGATATAAACAACCAGCAGTTCCTAGCTGAATTCGACGAATTAAATTTAGCTAATTCCAATTATGGCTCCTGTAATGTAGATCAGCGCAAGAAATGGATTATGCGCATCTTCGATTGGTTAAATAAGTTGGAAAAAGCGAAGCAAGATACCCCCAAACCTTCGCCCCATCCAAGAACGAGGGCCAATGTGAGAACAAAAACAATTGAACCCCACTCCCAAAAGAGAAGTGCTGCATTAGATTCATCCATAACTATTATCAAGGGCATTGCGCCAACCACAGCTAGTAAGTTCGCTCGACTAAACGTAAAGACCCTGCATGATTTACTTTATTTCTTCCCTCGGAGATATGCAGATTATAGTCAGAGAAAATTTATAGCTGAACTCGAAGAAGGGAAAGAGCAAACCATCATAGGTATAATATGGCAAGCTAGGCTAGCTACTTTCGCCAACCGACGAGGCACTGAAGCAATCGTGGGTGATGAAACAGGAAACATCAGAGTAGTTTGGTTTAATCAACCTTATCTGGCTAAAAAACTTCCTACTAACGCTAAAGTGGCAATTAGCGGCATTGTCTGTTCATTCAAAGGGCGAAATGTTTTTGAATCTCCCGAATGGGAAATATTTGAGGAAAAAAAACTAATCCACACCGGCCGTCTGGTTCCCATTTATCCACTAACCCAAGGTTTGTATCCCCGACAAGTGAGGAAATGGACAAAAGAGGCTATTGATAGTTGGATATGGCAAGTAAGCGATTTCCTCCCTTCAGAAATAAAAACCAGATGTCAATTACTAGACCTCCCAGAGGCAATTGCGCAAATTCACTATCCTGACGATCACCTGATGGCAGAAAGAGCAAAAGAGAGACTAGCCTTCGATGAGCTATTTTTACTTCAACTGGGCGTGTTAGTCAGAAAACGGGATTGGCAGGAAAACCAACCATCCAATAGCTTTGATATATATCAGGAGGTTATTGATGCATTCTTGCGTTGTTTACCCTTCACTTTAACCGGAGCACAGGAACAAGTCTTAGGAGAGATTCTAAACGACCTCAAACAACCCAGGGCTATGTCACGCCTTCTCCAAGGTGAAGTGGGTAGCGGCAAAACTGTAATCGCTACCTTAGCTTTACTAATAGCAGCAGCCAATAGCTACCAAGGGGCACTAATGGCACCTACCGAGGTGTTAGCCGAACAACATTTCAACAGCATCTGTGATTATTTATCCGAAGCCAGTACCCAGAGCGAAGAGATAAACAGTAATATTAAACGTTATACAGGATTCCTCTCACAACCACTTACCATAGCACTGCTCGTTGGCAGTCTCTCTGATAACGAGAAGAGGGATTTACATCGCAGAATTAAGCAAGGGGAAATTGACATTGTAATTGGCACCCACTCCATTATTCAAAAAGGAGTGGAATTTTACAAGCTGGGGCTAGCGATTATAGATGAACAACAACGTTTTGGCGTTCTACAACGCCAGAAACTGCGCCAAAAGGGTTTTAATCCTCACATATTAGTTATGACTGCCACACCTATTCCGCGAACCATGGCACTAACACTTTATGGTGATCTTGACCTTTCAACCATTGATGAATTACCACCGGGGCGGCAGGAAGTGAAAACAAGACTCCTTGAGCCACAATACATACAAAAAGCCTACAACTTTCTACGACGTCAAATCGCCAAGGGTAATCAAGCCTTCACTATTTGCCCTTTGATTGAAGAATCTAATGTGCTTACAGCAAAAGCCGCCACAACTGAATATAAACATCTATCGAAAGAGGTTTTCCCGGATTTGAAATTAGGCTTACTCCATGGCCAAATGCCCCCTGAGGACAAAGAAACGGCAATGCGACGTTTCCAGGAAGGGAAACTTGATATATTAGTGTCAACTTCAGTAGTAGAAGTTGGAATTGACATACCTAACGCTACAGTCATGCTAGTGGAAGGTGCTGACCATTTTGGATTATCACAACTTCATCAACTTAGAGGGCGAGTAGGCAGAAGTAAAAAGCAAAGTTATTGTATTCTCATTCCAGAAAAACTTTCACCTGAAGTAGGAAATCGCCTCCAGTTGATGGAAAAAATTCATAATGGATTCGCCTTAGCCCAGAAAGACCTCGAGTTAAGAGGCCCTGGAGAGTTCTTTGGCTCACATCAAAGTGGCTTGCCTGACCTTAAAATAGCAAAACTATCGAATTTACATCTCCTGGAGCTAGCCCGCCAAGAAGCAACAAATCTTTTCGAAAAAGAAAATAATTGGGAAAAATCTAAATACCACCTTCTGAGACAGCGCTTGTCTACAGTGTGGCCACAAGAAGTCGAATGGAGTTAATGCTTAAGGAAAAATTAGTTACTTGCCTGCAACAAGCAATAATTGAAGCACAAAAAGAGAACAGCTTGCTTGCCGTAGCGCTACCTGAGATAATTATTGAACATCCTCAAAACCCCGAACATGGAGACTTCGCCTCGGGGATTCCCCTAAAGCTAGCTCGAACAATGAAGCTGCCTCCTTTAACTATAGCTAAAAGAATAACTGAGCACATATTGCCTCCTCCAGAAATTGACAAGTTCTTTGTCGCTCCGCCAGGCTTCATTAACTTCACCTTAAGCAATGACTGGCTAGCCAAACAAATAGATTCAATTTTGGCCGCTGGTAAAGCGTACGCTAATCTCACTTTAGGCGAAGGTAAGCACATCCAAATTGAGTTCGTTAGCGTCAACCCCACTGGACCTCTCCATGTAGGTCATGGCCGTGGCGCTGTTCTAGGTAGTACTCTTGCTAACATTCTCGCTGCCGCTGGTTATTGTGTAGAAAGGGAATATCTACTAAACGATGCTGGTAATCAAATAAACATCTTTACCCATTCTCTTTATGCTCGCTATCAACAATATCTGGGTAATGAAATCAGTATGCCAACTAATGGCTATCTAGGTAATTACATGATTGACCTGGCAAAGGAAATTATAAAGGAGACAGGCAACAAATTCTTAACATTACCACAAGAGGAAGCAGCCTCGCAGTTAGGTGAGATTGGAGTCAGTAAAATGGTAGAGCAGATCAAACAGGATCTCCAGTTAATAAATGTGGAATTTGATACTTGGTTTAGCGAAAAAAGCCTCTACCGCAAAAAACAATACCAACAAACAATGAAATTATTACAAAAAGGAGCTTATATACTTAAGAAAGACAACGCTATCTGGTTTGAGTCCAGTGCATTAGGTGAAGATAAAGATAACGTGCTAGTGCGTAGCGATGGCTCTCCCACTTACTTCGCCTCCGATATCGCTTATCATTACAACAAGTTTCTGGAGCGAAAATTTGATACCGTAATCGATATTTGGGGCGCCGACCATCAAGGACACGTTCCCCGAATGAAAGCAGCAATCAAAGCCTTAGGAAAAGACCCAGAACAACTCAAAATAGTAATTTGCCAACTGGTTACATTGCGACGTGGCAAAGAAACAATCAGGGTATCTAAACGTAGTGGCGATATTATCACCCTAAATGAATTAGTTAGCGAGGTGGGGGCAGATGCTTGCCGCTTCTTCTTCCTTTCCCGTTCCGCTGACAGCCAGATGGATTTTGATATAGAATTAGCTAAAAAACAATCAGTGGACAACCCTGTCTACTATATCCAATATGCTCACGCCCGAATTGCCAGTATTCTCCGCTTGGCCAAGCAAATGGAAATTGATTATGGTCAGGGCAACATTTCTTTACTCATTACTGAGCCTGAACTAGCCCTAATTCGCCGCTTAATCCTCCTACCCGAAATAATAGAGGTGGTATCAAATACACTACAACCTCACCACTTGCCCTACTATGCTCAAAGTTTAGCCACTGCTTTCCACAGCTTTTACAAACAGTGCAGAGTAGTTTCCAAAGACGAGGCACTAAGCAAAGCACGACTCAAACTAGTCAATGCAACCCAGATTGTCCTAGCCAAAATTCTCTCTCTTATGGGCATGACCACTCCTGAAAAGATGTAAGGTATTTTTTAGAGCAAGAACTTTTGCATCTCGGTGCGCTCAGTTGATTTCCCAAGTATCACAAACTTGAATCCGACACTACCCTATGTTAGATTTGCACTACAAGTTTATATGCAAAAAATCTATACAGAATGACTCAAATAGAATTAGCTAAAAACGGCATTATTTCACCTCAGGCAAAGCATGTATCGGAAAAAGAAGGGGCGAAAATAGATTCTATTCTACAAGGTTTGATTGAAGGTACAATCGTAATTCCAGCCAACCCCAATCACAAAAATTTAATCCCCTACGGTATAGGCAAGAGGCTAAAAACTAAAGTCAATGCCAATATAGGCACATCATCAGATTTCTGTAATTTAGACACAGAACTCAAGAAAGTACGAGCTGCTATTGATTCTGGCAGCGATACAATCATGGACCTGAGCACTGGGGGTGACATTTCGGCGATCAGAAGAGCCATCATAGCCTGCAGCACAGTACCCATAGGCACCGTGCCTATCTACCAAGCCGGAATTGAAGCTATAGCGAAACACGGGACTATCGTGAATATGACTACTGATGAAATTTTTGCGGTAATTGAAGAGCAAGCTAAAGACGGCGTTGATTTCATGACTGTCCACTGTAGTGTAACTCAAACATCCGTAGCACGACTAAAAAGCCAAGGTAGAACAACTGGCATAGTTTCTCGAGGCGGTGCTTTTATCACCGGTTGGATGCTACATAACGAGGAGGAAAATCCCCTATATCAATATTATGACCACCTCTTGGATTTAGCATATAAGTATGATTTTGCCCTAAGTTTGGGCGATGGCCTACGCCCAGGAAGCATTGCTGATGCTAGCGACAGAGCTCAAATCGAAGAGCTAATCATCCAGGGTGAATTAGTAAAACGCGCTAGAGAAGCTAGCGTCCAAGTTTTTGTAGAAGGCCCAGGACATTTACCACTGGATCAAATAGCTAGCAATGTTCAACTAGAAAAGAGCCTGTGCCACGAAGCACCATTCTATGTCTTAGGGCCACTGGTAACTGATGTAGGTGCTGGCTACGACCATATTACCGGCGCTATTGGGGGTGCCATCGCTGCTGCCGCTGGCGCAGATTTTTTATGTTATGTTACTCCCGCAGAGCACCTCTCGCTCCCCGACACGGAAGATGTCAAACAAGGAGTAATAGCTTCTCGCATAGCTGCTCACGCTGGTGACATCGTTAAGGGCATAAAAGGCGCCAAGAAGTGGGACGGGAAAATGTCCAGAGCCCGCAAGAATCTCGATTGGGCAACCCAAGCCAAATTATCTTTAGACCCAGATCTTTCGCAACAGGTTCACAGCAAAATTCCTACAAGCGAAAAAACATGCAGTATGTGCGGCAAATATTGTGCTATGGCGATCGTAGAAAAATACCTGGGAAAGCCTACGCACTAGACATTAACACTTCACTAGGCAACATTCAGAAAGGGGAAGACAAGAATCCTGGATGAATATTGTCGTAACACGGGTCGGACGAGGAAATATGTCATCACGAAGTACGAAGGCTTCCCACAATTACATAAGCATTATCGCCATTGAAAGAGGTATAATAAAATAGTTACTGAAAATAGAGAGGGGGTGAGAAGATCATGAATACGGAACTTTCTCCATTAGCAAGGGAAAAGTTAGCCAGAATCGGCAATTTATCGCCACAGGAAAAGGAAAAAACAAAACAGTCAAGCAAACTCGACTCTTTGCTCTCCAAATATTTCAAGGGCGATGCGAGCTCTGAGTCTCTATGGAAAGAACTGAATTCTCTCAAAGAACAAAGCGGTGAATCCATTGTGAAGGAAACACAGAACAAGTTGATACATACACTTCGTTTGCAGATGAGCCAGGCAGATTTTGACCAGCGCCGCAGTGCTATTTTAGCCATAGAAACAATGAAAAGGGAGGGGAAATATTCTACCCTGGAACTGGCCATAAATTCGATTGAAACCCTTCGCCAGGAATACGCACAGGCCAGGGAGCAAACATATGAGCAGCTCAAAGGTGCGCTGGAAAACCAGTTCCAGACAGTAGCACAACAGGTAATAAACCAGGGATTGAAAGTCGATGTGGAAAGCTCGATAGAAGCCAATGTCAAAAACAGCCCACAATGGAAAGCTTTCACCGCCGAGCATGAGAAATCCTACGGCGAGATGTTCAATAGCTACATAGCCAAACTAAGAGAACTTATATAGAGGGAAACAAGCTCCAGCTCAAAACTCATCAGACAGACTTTTTATCCTGAATCGTCTTGTAAACGCTTGATTGGTCAATATTAACCCTGTATGATCTTCATAGAGCAACAAGGGGAGGATGAATAATGGATAAATTGTTAACTGTTAAGGAAGTTGCTGAATATCTCAGGCTAAATCGAGAGACTGTTCTCCGCAAAACCAGGAAGGGGGAAATCCCGGCAATTAAAATGGGCTATAGAAGCTACCGCTTCTATAGAGAGCAAATTGATGCTTGGTTAAGTAGAGAAGCCGTGTCTAAAGGGCAGGCAGCATCTAACAACAAAACCGGGACATTAGACCTTCCTTGTTATGACCTCGGTGTGATTAAAGGTAGTTTGAGCCGCAGGGAAATATATCAGGACTTATGATGGACAAACCTGTTTTCCTCGACAGCAATATTCTGGTTTACGCTATCAATAAAAAGAGTCCATATTACATTGGTGCTAGAGCTATACTTGATATAATCAACAAAGGGGAGCTTCGAGCTTGCCTTTCTCCTCAAGTGTTGGGCGAATTCTACGCTGTAATAACTAATCCCCGGAAGCTGGAGCGAGCGCTGCCCCCACAGGAAGCAGTTTATGTGGTTGAAAGGTTGTTATCAGCGGACGCTGTGTTGAAACTCTACCCCCAACAGAACACTCTGAAATTAACTTTAAAACTGGTTAAACATTATCAGATTAAGGATTTAGATTTCTTCGATGCTCAGATAGTAGCTACCATGCTGGATAATGGAGTAACCACCATTTACACTGTAAATGCAGGTGATTTCGCCGTATTTAAAGAGATAAAAGCAGTTAATCCATTTGGGCTTAATGCAAATAGAAGTGGTTGAAAGATGAACATACTACAGGAGTGGCAACACCCCGGCGGTAAGCTCCGAGAACTGGAGGCAGAAACACTAACCGCTGCCGAGCTACTTCCCATCCTTATCGCTCCAGGTGTTAAGGGCAAGCCGGCAGAGGAAATCGCCCGCCGTGTTATTCAAGGAGACCTCAAATGACCTCAGGAAAATTGCCTAAAATCCCAGAGAAAGCAGCGCGATTTGGTGACCTCTTTGAGGTCCAAAACTATGGCGACCTTACCTAAAAGAACATCACAATCTATCCTACGGCGAGCTGAATTAAGCATAGAAGAATTCTTAGAACTTTGAATAAATGGCTGAGTCAGGCATTTCCCTGTAGTATAATCACTTATGAAATTAAGAAAGGAGAAGACCTAATGTCTAAAGCAAAAATAGGAATTATTGGCGGAAGTGGACTTTACAAAATAGAAGGGCTGGCTGAGATGGAGGAAGTGAAGATGAACACGCCATTTGGTGAGCCCAGTGATGCCATTATCCTGGGCAATCTTGAAGGGATAGATGTTGCTTTTCTGCCCAGACATGGCAAGGGGCACCACATTAGCCCTGCTAAATTACCGGCAAAGGCTAATATCTATGCCCTGAAATCTTTGGGAGTGGAAAGAATTATATCTGTGAACGCTGTGGGCAGTCTCAGGGAGGAAATGAAGCCGCTGGATCTGGTTATTCCTGACCAGGCAATTGACCATACCAAAAGCAGAGATAGCACCTTCTTTAGCGATGGTATGGTAGCGCATATTGCTTTCGCTGAGCCTTTCTGCCCGATATTAAGTCGAGTTTTGTTCGATGCAGCCACTACGGCAGGAAGCAGAGTGCATAAAGGTGGCACTTATTTAGCTACAGAGGGACCCCAATTTTCTAGCAGGGCTGAATCGCAGCTCTACCGCTCATGGGGAGCTGCTATTGTGGGAATGACAGCGCTGCCTGAAGCTAAGTTAGCCAGAGAAGCAGAAATATGCTATGCCATACTGGCAATCGTAACCGACTATGATAGCTGGCACTCCAGCCATGAATCAGTAACTGCAGAAATGATTCTGTCTAATCTGATCAGGGGCGTTGATATCGCTAAGAAAATTCTGAGACTCAGCATTCCCCTTATACCACAAAAGCGGGACTGTACTTGTGCTACTGCCCTGAAAGATGCTATTGTCACTGCGCCACAATATATCCCGGAGAAGATAAAGAGGGATCTAGACCCATTCATTGGGAAATATCTGAATTAAGAAACAAAATGGCGAAATTTGAGTTTGCTTGCTTGCCCACAGCTATCGGCAGCATGCCCCACACTAACGTGGAGGAAGCTTGCTCGGTTGTTATGAAACACCTTCCAGCCATCCCTGCCTGGCCTCAACTGCCCATGCGCTCCACCAAGGAAAGCATGAACATTCAGTTTAGTGAAGGTTTTCCTGGTGTCGTTGTAGATGGAGACAAAATCCACGTTGAGCCGCCAGCAAAGTTCGAGGCTGAGTTGAAGCAAATTTATATTGACCAGAAGGAAAACAACTTTGACAAATATGCCGTTTCTGCTGAGCATGCCGCTGGACTACACGCTTTTATATCAGGGGTAAAGATGGCGGAAATAGCCAAGGGGCAAATAACAGGCCCCATTACCTGGGGATTTACAGTTACCGACAAGGATGGTAAATCTGCCCTCTGTGATGAGACTTTAGCTGAAGCCATGGCTAAATTTTTGAGGTTGAAAGCTATGTGGCAGGAAAACGCTCTGAGGAAAATTTCACGCCACCCCATTATTTTTGTTGACGAGCCATCCCTGGTGTTTCTTAGCTCAAGCTACTTTTATCTCCCCAGGGAAAAGATATCCATTCCCAAAGAAAAAGTAGCTGCTCTATTGGAGGAGGTTCTTAGGGGGATTAAAGGATTGAAAGGGATGCATTGCTGTGGTGGCACCAACTGGTCACTTCCTTTGAATTCCACAATTGATATTCTTAGCTTTGATACGTATAACTATGCTTCCTCTTTGACGCGTTACCCCGATGAAGTCAAATCTTTCTTTGGTCGTAGTGGCAATATCGCCTGGGGAATAGTCCCCAACAATGAAGAATCCCTGGCTAAAGAATCTGTATCCAGCCTGAGCGACCGTCTGGGAGAAGCTATGGCTCCTTTTACCAGAGATGACATTAGCTTCAAGCAAATTCTAAAACAGAGCCTGTTAACTCCTTCCTGTGGATTGGCAGGCCTGTCACACGAAGCGGCATGCCGGGCTTTGGAATTAGTGGCTGAGCTATCCAATAATTTGAGAAGACGGTATACTATATAGGCAAATCCACCCCCGACTACAACAAATTAAGATGAACAAAAAGGAAAAATGGCTGTCCTGAAGCACCACCCCCATCGGGAAAAACTTGAGGGGAAAAGAAAGGTTGAGGCTCTAAACAAATAACAGTGAAGAAAGTTCTCCTTCTAACCGGCAAACCAGGCACAGGTAAAACTGCTATCATCAAAGAAGCTATTGCTAAGACAAAACTTAAGGCTGGCGGTTTTTATACTGAAGAAATACGAGTTGATGGGATAAGGCAAGGATTTAGAATAATTAGCCTTGATGGGCGAGAGGCTATACTGGCACACATTAATATCTCCAGTCCCTACCATATAAGCAAATACAAAATTGATATTGAGAGCTTAAACAAGGTTGGCGTTCCTGCTATCCATCGAGCATCAAAGGAATGTGAACTGGTGGTTATAGATGAGATTGGCAAGATGGAGCTTCTGTCACCACAATTCAGGGAGGCCATGCTGCAAGCGATAAACAATGGCAAAAAAGTTCTGGGAACCATTATGCTTGACTCCCAGCCTCTTGTTGACGAAATCAAGTGCCACCCTGAAGTTAAAGTGCTTCTGGTAATCAACAGTAACCGTAACCAGGTACTAAAAGAAATCCTGAACTGGCTAGAGACAACTTCCGATGAAAATCACGCTTGAGTTATTGGGCAATACGAATAACGATGTAGTTGATAAACTAGGGGAAAAACTCAAATCCATTTTTCATTGCCCTGTGGAATTGAAAACAGGCTTCAGTTATTTAGCTCACGCCTATAATCCTGAAAGAAGGCAATATCTTTCATCAGATTTGTTGGCCTCCCTGAATGCTATACCCAGAGAGAGGGAGGAAAAAATTGTAGGCATAATCGATGTTGACCTTTATACGCCGAGGCTTAGTTTCATCTTTGGCGAAGCTGATATCAATTCTGGAACAGTAATAGTCTCTTTAACCCGACTAAGGCAGGAATATTATGGTTTGTCATCTGATGAAAAACTATTTATAACAAGAGCCGCTAAGGAGATAGTGCATGAACTGGGGCATACCTTTGGATTGGAGCACTGCTCCAATATAAAATGTGTTATGCACTTCTCCAATAGCCTGGCAGACACCGATTGGAAAGAAGTGAATTTTTGCGATAAATGTCGCCCAAAACTAGGAATTTGACTAAAAACAAGTTGCCTCCTGTTGTTAATGCATTGCTTCATCCCATGGCTTATCCACACAAACCACGGGAGGTAAAGCTAGTGCAAACACAAATGTCTTTTCTTTTTCTCACTGGCGACTATGTGTATAAAGTGAAAAAACCAGTCAATTTGGGATATCTGGATTACACCACGCTGGAGAAGCGTGGCTTTTTTTGCCACCAGGAGCTGGAATTAAATAGACGCCTTTGCCCTGATGTTTACCTTGACGTGATTGCTATTACTGAAGAGAAAGGCGAAATCCATATTGAGAGCGCTGGCAATATAATAGAGTACGCTGTAAAAATGAAGCAATTGCCTCAAAATCGCATGCTGGACGCACTCTTACTTAAGGGCCAGGTAAGCCAGGAAATGATAGTTAAGGTGTCTGGTAAATTGGCCAGATTTCACCAAAAAGCCACCACTAACCCGGAAATTGCCGCCTTCGCCAACTTAAACATTATTCGCCAAAACTGTGATGAGAATTTTGCTCAAACCGAGAAATACATCGGCATCTCTATTGCCATGGAAAGATACAACCGGATTAAAAATTACACCTGTAATTTTATTCATAATAATAGTTCCTTATTCCGCAGGCGGGTGCGAGAGGGCAAAGTAAAGGATTGCCATGGCGACCTTCATGCCGCTCATATCTGCTTCGTTGACGATATTTGCATTTACGATTGCATTGAATTCAACGATAGGTTCCGATATTGTGATGTGGTTTCAGAGGTTGCCTTCCTGGCTATGGACCTAGACCGTTACCAGCGGACTGACCTTTCGCGGCACTTTGTAAACACCTATGTGGAGTTCAGCCATGATGCGGAGCTGTTGAAGTTGCTCGACTTTTATAAGTGCTATCGGGCCTATGTCAGGGGTAAAGTAGAGAGCTTTAAGCTGGACGACCGTCTTATTTCGGATGATGAGAAGGCGAAGGCTCTGGAAAACGCTAAGAGGTATTTCCAGCTTGCCGAATCGTATATATCGGGGAAATCCGAAATTTAAGACACAACACTCTAATAATAACCGAAGAATAAGAAATACAGACCGCCTTTATGAACTAATCAGAAGGCAGCCTGGAGTTCAAAAGATTGTAAAGCAAAAAGGTAGGTTCATTTAACATATGTGCTAACAAGGGAGTAACAAATTGAAAGAATCATTTAGGAAATTCATAGAAGGCGAGCTAGGGACTGGCGTTTTGCTTATCACTTGTGGCCTCCCCGGCACCTGGAAGACCGAGACGAGTGCGGAGGTTTCCAGGCTTAAGGGTTACCCTATCCTGCGAACTGACCTGATTAGAAGAGAATTACTCAAAGGTGAAGATGTATTTGATGAAAAGGTCGCCTCAAATATGGACAAGCGAACAATGATCTATGATGAGATGTTCAGACAGGCAGATAAGAGCCTTAAAAAGGGACCTGGGGTGATACTTGATGCCACCTTTGTTACGCAGTCTTTGAGAAGGCGTGCTGCTGCGGTAGCCGCCAAACATGATAAGACGTTCGCCATACTTGAAACCCACTGCCCACAGGAGGTTGCCATTGCACGGATACTAAGGCGAACCAGAGAGAATTATGAATCAAACGCCTTGACTGAACAGGCCTACATCAACAATAAGAAGAAGTTCGAAAAGGTGGATGTGGGCGAACTGAAGCAGTTAAATCCAAGTCTTGATATTGTCCACCTGACAGTTGATACTCAATACGACTCACCCGATGATTGGTATATCATTGGTGTGGAAAAGAGATAGATATGAAAATAGATTTACACATCCATACCAAGAGTTGCTCGGATGGCAACCTCTCGATTGAAGAAGTTTTCCGAGAGGCGAAAAAAAGGGAAATCGATTTTATGTCGACAACTGATCACGATTCCATAGATTGCCAGGGAAGGGCAATCGCCCTGGCGAAGAAGTTTAGCATAACCTATATTACAGGTGTGGAATTGCATGTAACCTTTCAGTATCCCATCAACAAGTCTGTTTCCCTGGATTTTCTGGGATACCAGTATGAAATCGACAATCAAGAGCTAAAAAGCAAGCTTCAATTGGTAAAGAAGCACAGGGAAAGAAGAGCGCACCAAATTTTGGAGAAACTGAATGCTGAATTCGATAAAGAGGGCATGCAAAGATTCAGCGAGGGAGATTTCAAGGATATGCAGGCTAATGTGGATGGCGTGTTTGGGCGACCTCACATAGCCGATTACCTGGTAGAAAAAGGAATTGTGAAGAATAAACAAGAGGCCTTTGATAAATATCTGGTCAGGTGTAATGTTCCCAAGTATCCGCTCTCGCTGGCTGAGGCATCAAAGTTAATCAGGAGTGCCGGCGGCATACTGGTACATGCTCATCCCAATGACCCCCATGGAACATCTTTAGCAAGCATAAGCCCTGATTTGGGTGAACAAACAAAGATTATAGAAGAATATATGCTAGAATACATCGATGGTATTGAGTGCTGGCATTCAAGAAATGATGCTAGGACCACTGCACACTACATTGAGTTCGCCAGGAAACATAGCCTGCTGATGACAGGGGGCAGTGACTGCCATCAAAAACCGATTCTTATGGGCACATTAGATATACCCGATTGGGTTGCTGAGCAATTCAAACGATAGAAAAAGGGATTCTCCTTCAGGCAATGGATACAATTGTGAAAATGATTTGGAGTAAAATTTAAGAATGAAAAATTATGATATCAAAGATCATTCAC
>Ga0272442_10001219_pt1 | contig 39551 bp, 33 predicted proteins | sample SSMForm2O_FD_200262 | JGI IMG/M metagenome (GOLD analysis project Ga0272442, IMG submission 200262) | Marine sediment archaeal communities from Little Sippewissett salt marsh, Falmouth, MA, United States - SSM-Form-2O | ecosystem: Environmental > Aquatic > Marine > Wetlands > Sediment ... | reverse complement strand
GCTGGAGTCTTTATGAACAAATGCGCGACAATGTCGATGCCACGCAAGCCGCCCTGATGGATAAAAACGATTCGTATGAAGAACTCAAAATAGCGATTACAGAAAAAGGTTTGCTCGCGCTCAGGGCATGCCGCGAAATTCTTTATATGATACTCCCGCAAGGCAAGCGCGACAGCATGATTATAGCATGGGGTTTCGACCCGTGGGATTATCCCGTGCATCACAAACCCGCCGACCAGAAATTGACCGACAGAACTTATGACCCCGAAACGGATATCGCAATCATACGCGGAACGGATGACTCAACTGCCGACGAGTATATACTCGAATACGCAATGACTCAATCTCCCGCAGTCGAAGGCTGGAAACCAGCGGAATGGGAAGTCTTTATGACATCGGACGAGCCATACTTTGAAACCGAAGCCCTCCGCGAAGGTTTTACCTACGCATTCAGAATGAGAGCACGCAACGGCGCAGGATATGGAGGCTATTCGGAAATCTGGATTGTGGAAGTAGTATAATCTTACCCAAAAGCCCCACTCGGAATGGGTGGGGCTTTTTTTCTTGCGGAAAAAGAATTGAAGAGGTAAATTCGGGAAGAGAGTAAAAAAATAAAGTGAGAAGAAAAATGATTGATGGACAATTATTAGAGCTAATTCATAGTAGAAGACTCTGGGCTTTTATAGGGGCAGGTGTTGCAGCAGATGCAGGTCTGCCTTCTTGGAAAAGTTTGATTGAAAGCATACTCGAAGAACAAGATAAGGCTACTAGAGAGAAAATAGAAGCATTATCAAATTATAAGATAGGCATAGACACAACAAAACCAAGTTATGATAAGTGCTTATCTGCTATTCAAGAAAAGATAGGTAGAGATAGATTAGAAGATTACGTTAGGAAATTTTTACCATCAAACGCCGAACCTGGTGAGTTAGGTAAGCTTATAGCAGAATTACCTTTTGAAGGATATATAACGACAAATTATAATAATATTATCGAGAATGCTTTAAAGAATTTAACCGATGAGCCTTGGTTAGCAGTTGGAAATACCGATGAGGAAATTAGGAAAATATCAGGTGATCCAAATCAGTTAGTATGGCATTTACATGGCTCAATTGTTGAAAAAAGAGAAAAATCTAAACTAATTATAACAAAGGAAGATTATGATAGAGAATATCTTCAAGATTCGAAAATAAAGAGGACTCTTTTCTCCCTTCTTAAAATGAAAAGAGTGGTATTCATTGGATTTAGTTTTGACGATTACGAAATAAAGAGAATATTGGAAACAGTACGACAAGAAGCGAATCCTTCGAAATCATTTTATGCTTTTTTAGGAAAGAAAGAAGAAGAGGATAAAGCTGATATTATTAGTGATTTGGAGAAATACAATATGCTCGATATTAAAAGTTATGCTATTCGAGAAAACTCTCATAAATCACTACTCGATATTTTGGAGGTCTATAAGCTACTTTCATACGGGCGTTCATTAAAATTGAAACAACCGATACAAAGTAGCCAATACGACCCAAAAACTATGGGATTGCAGATATATAATGCGTTGTGCTTGGAAAACCCTCCTCACCAAGCAGGCGAAGTAATAGAAGGTATTCTCTTTTCAAGGATATTAGCTTTATTGGAATCAAACGATAATCTTAATATTCAAGATGTTAAAAAAGAACTTGAGAACAGAAGAAAAGTTATTACCGGTGATTATTCAGACCAAGAAGGTATTAATACTATAGTTACTAAAGTATTGGAGATCGGAATTCAAAAAGGATATATAGAAATTGAAAATGAGATTATCAGGCTTTCTGACAAAGGTTTAGAATTAGTTAAGCAGCAAGCAGCAGAAGCGAATAAAATAAAAGATTACTTTACAAAATCAATAGAACAAAGGTTGATATCTTTACCAAATGATTTGATTGATCGCATATCAGATAGAGCAATCAGATTTATAGATGAAAGTTTAGATAAAAGGGCGTTAGGTATTGCAAAGATAAGTTATGCGAGAGACCAACATGTAAGAGATATTTCCGTTACAAAGCTTATAGATTATTTAAGACCTTATATGGTTGAAATGGAAACGCCTGAAGAAGTGAACCTACTTGCTATGTTAGTAATAGAAATACTTATAAATCCAAACGAAAAAGAAGAGGATTATATTGGATTTAATCTTCAAGCAAGTTTCGCAAAGCATATAATGGGATTAGACGAAGAAACACTTCAATTAAGAATTAATGAAATTAGAAATACCGCCTTCCTTTTAGATTCACATGTGATTATCCCATTACTTGCAAGATCTAGCCAAGCACATGAAACAGAAAAAGCTTTAATAGACGGATTAAAGGAATATGGATCATGTTGTATCACAACGGATTTATTAGCTTATGAAGTTTCTTTACACGTTATTTTTGCTTTAAAAAATGTCGATAAAAGTACTGGGTGTTTAAATGAAGATTCATTGGCAATTTCATTAGGAAAGAATAATAACAGACAAAATGCTCTCATGGAAGGTTTTGAAGTTGAATTAGTGGAAGGTCAAACCAAGCCTTCTTTTCATGATTATCTTAGTGAAGTAACATTAGGAGTGTGGAATGGAGGTTTTTTTTCAGCTAAATCGCTCGAGAAATTCTTTGAAAAGGAAAAAATCTTATGTAAACCATTTGATGAGTTCGATGGTTTTTCAGATCTTTTGTTCGATCAAAGAAGGGAGAAACAGGACCTTATAACAAAATCCCGCGAAAAATATGGTTCTTATAGGGGAGATCCAAAACAAACAAAAGCTGAAGCTGAAGCGATCATTATCATAAAGAAATTAAGAGATGGTAGTTTTTCTATCGAAGGCAAGAAATATAGCAAAGCTTTCTTTGTTTCGCATAGCAGGTTTCTAAATGATTTTACCAACGAGAAAGAAATTATAACAATAAGACCAGAAGGTGTGTTACATTTACTTGCGACACTAAAAAAATGTGATATGCACGAACTTCGAATAATAGCCAATAGTTTAATTTGGGATTTAAAGGAAAGCGGTATAAATATTGTAAATAAGAAGATTATAAGCGGAGCTTTCAAACCATTCCTTGATTCTTCTAAAGAAGGTATGGAAGAAGCGTTAAACGATAACAGGTTCCAAACAATCCAGAGATACGGCGTGGACCCGGATTATGCTTACAGAACAGCTGGCGATTATGAAATACCATTCGTATTAAGTGCCTACTATAAAATGTCTTTGGACGAAAAAGACGCGAAAATCACTAAGCTAAAAAAAGAAGTAAATGAAGAAAAGAGTAAAAGAGTTCATATATCTAGCACTCTTTCAGAAAGAGAACGCTCTGATTACGAAAGACTAAAAGCAGAAAAGAAAGCCAGAAAAAAAAAGGTCAAAAAAAGAAAGGCAAGTTTAAAAAGCGACCCTAAACGTATAAGAAGAGCTAAAAGAAGAAATAGAAATTAGAAAACAAATGAATTATAAACGAAATTCAAAAAAAATAAAATAGAAATTGAGGAAGAAAAAGTAAACCAAATGAACACCCTCTCCCACACCGACAACTTAAGGAGAAATAAATGGCAAAGAAAATCATAGAACTATTCGATGACAAAGCAACAGTGGCACGAATTCAAAAGAAACTGCCTTATTTGTTTCAGATTGCGGAAAAAGATAGCTCGAGAGCGGGGAAAGTCGGGATGCAGGTCGGTTCGCTTCGTGAAATAATAATCGTTGCATTGCTAATTTACAAATTCGGTGAAGCGAATGTCGAAACGGAAATCCCGATAACCGAGCCGGAAGTCGATGTGAAAGTTTATGGTGCGCCAATATCGATCAAGACAAAAACCGGCAAGGGATTTCACGGCATAAAAGTATCATGGACTGTGGATGCGCAAACCGCCAAAGAATTTCAAAAGCTGTATGAACCTGTTTGTGATATATTGTATGTCAATATCGTTTGGGGCGGGTTCGGAGGTTTTTATTATATTCCGAAGCGAGTTCAGAAAGCGGTCTTGAAAAAATTGGGGAATAAAAACTATATAAAACTTCCAAAGCCGGGAACTAATCCGAGAGGTATCGAATTCACACGAGATGCGTTTTCAAATTTGGTTGAGCACAAGCTGACAAGGGTTATCGAGATTCAATGGGATAAACGAGAAATAAACTATGACCCATACAAGAGATGGCTGGACTATTGGAGGGAAGATTAATGACACAAAGGCGAAAAAATGGCGGAACAAAAACAAGCTCCTTTGGTTCACCGGGAAGAATAGGGCATGATTCATCGAGTTTCTATGCAAGCCGACTATACGAGGGACAGGCAAAAGCAAAGAAAGTTCAGTATATCGAAAACGAAATACCCGCTGAATTTCTCGACAAGATAATCTGTTCATCCAGCGAAAACATGAAGGAACTTCCCGACAATAGCATTCATATCATGGTTACTTCTCCGCCCTACAATGTCGGGAAAGATTACGATGATGATTTGACGCTTTCGGAGTATCTTGCATTCTTGAAAAATGTTTGGAAAGAAACGCATAGGGTTCTTGTGCCGGGCGGTCGTGCATGCATAAATGTCGCAAATCTCGGAAGAAAACCTTATATCCCGCTTGCTTCATTCATAGTCGATGACATGCTCGAATTGGGTTTTCTCATGCGCGGCGAATTGATTTGGGATAAAAGCACAAGCGCAAGTCCATCGACTGCTTGGGGCACATGGCTTTCTCCAAGAAATGCAATTCTCCGTGATATTCACGAGTATATTCTTATTTTTTGCAAGGATACATTCACAAGAGAGAATCCCCAAAAGCGAGAGAGCACAATAACAAAAGAAGAATTTTTGGAATACACCAAAAGCGTCTGGCAATTTTCCGCCGTGAGAGCAAAGAAAATCGGTCATCCTGCGCCATTCCCAAAAGAACTTCCCTATCGCTGCATTCAATTATACACATTCAAAGACGATGTTGTTCTCGACCCATTTATCGGAAGCGGACAAGCCGCCATCGCCGCAATAGAATCCGGCAGACATTTTGTCGGCTATGACATAGACGAGGAATATGCGAAGTTGGCAAGCAGAAGAATTTCCGAATTCATAACAAATTTTGAATCTACATTCATTTAACTTAATTTCCTCATAATTGCCCAATTTTATTACACACCCTCAACCCTGGAGGTTCCAATGTCTGAATCGAGAAAGTCACTTCACTGGCAGCATTTCGAGAACAATACTGCGACCGTCTTCGAGAATTATTTCAAAATTCCTACGATGGCGCATAATTTCCCCATTAAGATTGGTCGCAAAACGAAAAAGGCTCATAAATTCGATTGGGTTTCACAAGACGGAAAAACCTGTGCAATCGAGTGCAAATCGATTTCATGGTCGAGAACGGGCAAAATACCATCCACCAAAATAAGCGGCATCAACGAATCTGTGTTTTTCCTCTCGCTTCTCGATGGCGAATTCGACAACCGCTGCCTCGCCATCAAAAAATCTGTTTGCGATAGTTGCGATGAGACACTTGCGGAATATTATTTCCGAAATTATGGTCATCTTCTCGATGGCATTCGTCTTTTTGAAATCGACCCTTACGAGATGACGATGAGGGAATTGACATAATTCATTCGCATTTTGCGAAAAAAAGCTAAGTCGTTGATATACAACGAGTACAAACGACTATCCACTCTCGATAAGGTGAATCCCACTCTCGAAAAGACAAAACCCACTCTCGATAAGGTGAATCCCACTGTCGATAAGACGGATCCCACTCTCGATAAGGTGAATCCCACTCTCGATATACTGAAACCCACTCTCGATATACTGAAACCCACTGCCGATAAGACGGATCCCACTCCCGATATACTGAAACCCACTGTCGAAATGGCGGTTCCCACTGTCGAAATTGCCAATGACAGAGACGAAAAGAGCACGGACAGGCTCGAAAAGAGCACGGACAGATTTGAAAAGAGCGCTGACAGAGACGATATGATGAATGACCAAGCCGAAAAGAGCGCTGACCAAGTCGAAACGACTGGCGACTGGCGACGGACAACGGACCTCTGATAACCGGTTTTTTCTCTGTGTCCTCTGTGGCTAAATTCTTCGGGGGGTGCGGGGCAACTCTGAACTCTCAACTCTGAACTCTCGACTCATAATTCTTCTATTGCGCTTGTGCAATAAACCATTATATTGTATTCAACATGAAAAAACAAATAAAGCGCATAATCGTGATTATTGTTATAACAATTTTAGCTGCCTTCGCCGGCTTTTGTATCCTGCTTTACATCTCACAGGCGAGACTAATATACTATCCTTCTCGCGATATATTCACCACACCCTCTCAAATCGGTCTTAAATACGAGGATGCGCATTTTCAATCTGCGGATAGCACAAAACTTCATGGCTGGTTTATCCCTGCCGACAGCGCAAGAGGGATTGTCCTGTTCTGTCATGGCAATGCTGGCAATATCTCGAATCGCTTCGAATCGCTCGAGATTTTTCACGAGCTCGGCTTAAGTGTTTTCATTTTCGATTATCGCGGTTACGGCAAAAGCGCCGGCAAACCCACCGAGCAAGGAACTTATCTCGATACCGAAGCGGCACTGAAATATATCATCGCTCATCAGCACATTGCACCATTGGAAATGATTTTTTTCGGTCGCTCACTGGGAGGGGCTATTATATCATGGCTTGCAGTCAGGTATCCACCGAAAATGCTCATCATCGAGTCCTCATTTACTTCGACAGCCGACCTTGGAAGCGAGATTTATCCGTTCGTTCCGGTCAAATTACTGCTGCGGTTTAAATATAAGACTCTCGAGAATTTGCAGCAAATACACTGTCCGGTTCTTGTTATCCATAGCCGCGATGATGATATTATCCCGTTTGAGCATGGGCAAAAGCTCTTTGAATCGGCGAATGAACCGAAACACTTTGTTGAAATCATCGGCACACACAATAATGGATTTTCAATATCGGGAGAAAGATATATCGAGGGCTTAAAATCCTTTATTTTAAAGCATATCGATGAGTAGATTATTTCAAGTCGATATTATCAAAAAATGATGCTTGTTTTTTAGTTCTTTTATTTTGAAAAATTTTTATTATTTTACTCGACGAAAACTAGATAAACCACCGATTGAATAAACTGGAGAATTATAATGAAAAAGCTACTGTGTATGAGTTTACTGCTTATGGCTATTTCATATCCCGCTTTTGCACAACTTACCTCGGTGCAATATTTTGCCTATCAAATCCAGATGCTCGATGAACCGGGCGCAATCGACTCGATAGTCGATTCCCGCTATGACATGGTTATCCTCGAGCCCACCAACACCGAGCAAGGCATGGAATCATTCGATGCCGCCGGGATGGTTTCCGCAATAAAAGCCTCGCCGGGAACAGCATTGGCGAATAAAATCGTGCTCGCATATATCGATATCGGGCAAGCCGAGGAATGGCGCATATACTGGGAACCATGGTGGGAACCACCGACACTTACCGAACCCGGTAATCCCGATTTCATTGTAACTCTCGACCCGGATGGCTGGAGCGGATGCTACCCCGTTGCATACTGGGATATTCGCTGGCAGAATATTATGGTTAATAATTCAAACAGCTTGCTCAAACTCGCTATTGCAGACGGCTTCGATGGGATATACATGGACTGGGTCGAGGCTTATGACGATGAGTATGTTATGGCGCGAGCCGTTTCGGATGGTGTTGATGCTCCCGATGAAATGATTTCATTCATCGAAATGATTCGGGATACTGCACGAAACTATAATCCGGACTTTCTTGTTGTCGCGCAGAATGCCGCAGACCTTTGCGATGGACATGCAGGATACTTTGACATCATCGATGGTATATCGCAGGAAGATTTGAATTTTTATGGCGACGGCGATGTTGACTGGGGCAACCCAGCCGGTGGCGACCAGGCTCAAGACCCGGCATACAAATCTTATCTTGTGAGCAAGCTCGATTTGTATCTTGCCGAAAGTCTGCCGGTTTTCATTGTTGACTACTGTCTTGTTCCCGCGAATACTGATGCAGCATATACATTCGATTATGCTCATAATTACATTCCGTTTGTAACACAGACATCGCTATCGCAATTGCCACCATACACTCCACCGGAATATTTGATTTCGGAATTAAAAACCCTCAAGCCGGAAGAACTTATGATTCATGCCTCGCCGAATCCATTCAATTCATCGATCAGGTGTCAGGTATCAGGTATCGGGGAACATGGAATAGAGATTGAGATATTCGATTTGCGTGGAAATCGAATTGCAGATTTCACCGATAACCGGGAATTCATCTGGATACCTGATGAATCGATCGGTTCGGGAGTTTTTTTTGTGAAAGCATCAACAAATAACTTTTTCAAAGTTAGTCCGGTTATGTATATTAAATAGTCGGGAAAACTTCTACAAGAAAGGCAGTTAATACTCTCCAATTAAAGAAATACAAGTTAGCATACAGAATCGATTGATGGTTTAAAAAAATGCGAATCATGTCTTGATTTTCTAACAAATCTCGGTATAATTCAAATTGATATAATTATTTTTCCGAAAAAGAAATTACACCAAATTCACATTGAAAATTATTTGCGGAGGCAATTATGGTTGAACTTGATAAACAAATAAAGAAACCACTCGACCAGATGCTCAGTGGAGCTAAGGAACGAGAGATATTTTTTCGGCAAATCGTTGAACACATGGGCGATGCCGTTGTTATCGTCGATAGAAAGGGTTTTGTAAGAAGTCTAAATCCTGCGGCAGAGCATATATTTGCTACCTCCCCAAAGAAAATGGTCGGACAAAAATTTGCTTTCGCGGTTCACTCAGGGAAACCAGGCTTTCGTCCCATTCCTATTCAGCAAGTAAAAATCGAACGCAGAGAAAAAGATGCACTGAATGCAGAAATAAGGGTGGAGGAAATAAAATTGCGAGGTGCTACATATTTTATGGCAAATATCCGCGATATCACAGAACTTGTGAAACTGCGTGAGGAAAAACGCGATTTACCGCTTATCGATGAATTCACTGGCTTATACAACCAGCGTGGATTGATAACCGTGGCTCAATATCAATTGAAAATGGCGGAACAAACAAAGAAGGGTATGTGGGTAATTGTACTCGACCTCGATAACCTCGGAAAGATAATCGATATTCTAGGACAGAATGAAGGGAAAAAAGCAATTCTTGCAGTTGTTGATGTTCTGAGAGGAACTTTCCGTGCTTCGGATGTCATTGCTCGGATTACCGAGAATCAATTTGCAATCATTGCAATTGGAGCGCTTAAAAATAGCTCCGAAGCTCTCGATGAACGATTGAATGAAAAAACAAAAGACCAAAATGAAAAAGGCAATCATCGATTCAAACTCTCTATTAATATCGGTATGTCATATTATGAACCCGAGAAACCATGCACAATCGATGAATTGCTTGTAAGAGCAAAAGAGAATATGCAAAACCGCTCATGAAAAGTTTCAAATACTGACTAAGGGGGAAAAAAAAATGTATGATTCAGAAACCCTGAACAAGATTAGAAAAGAAAAGGGAAACTGGGATGAGAAATTCCAAAATTCCCGGCAGAGAGATGCAAAATTTATATCGGTTTCAAGCGAAGAAGTGAACCCATTATACACACCGCTCGATATTGCAGATTACGATTATGAAGACAATATTGGATTTCCGGGGGAATATCCATACACACGCGGTGTATATAACAATATGTATCGCGGTCGTCCATGGACTATGCGGCAGTTCTCCGGGATGGGCAGCGCAAAGCAAACTAATGAAAGATACCATTATCTGCTCAAGCACGGGCAAATGGGGCTTTCTGTCGCTTTCGATATGCCTACACTGATGGGATATGACTCCGACCACATTTTCGCTAAAGGTGAAGTAGGATTGTGCGGTGTTACGGTCGATTCACTGCGGGACATGGAAACTATATTCGATGGAATCCCATTGGATAAGATTTCTACATCGATGACAATCAATTCACCGGCTTCGATATTGCTTGCCATGTATATTGTCGTTGGCGAAAAACAAGGAGTGCCACAGGAAAAATTAACAGGCACTCTCCAGAACGATATTTTAAAGGAATACATTGCACAAAAGGAGTGGATATTCCCGCCAAAACCATCGATGCGCTTGATTGTTGACACTATCGAATATTGCACAAAATATGTTCCAAGATGGAATACAATATCGATATCCGGCTATCATATCCGTGAGGCTGGCGCTACCGCCGTTCAGGAGCTTGCATTCACTCTTGCCGATGGTTTCGCTTATGTTGAAGCCGCTATCGAACGCGGACTCGATGTGGATAATTTCGCTCCGAGATTGTCATATTTTTTTAATTCTCATCTCGATTTTTTCGAGGAAATTGCAAAATACCGTGCGGCGCGTCGAATTGTGGCAAGACGGATGAAGGAAAAATATGGTGCAAAGAATCCGAAATCGATGTTATGCCGCTTTCACACACAGACGGCGGGTTGCAGTCTAACTGCTCAACAACCGGAGAACAATATTATTCGCACAGCATTCCAGGCGCTTGCAGCGGTGCTTGGTGGAACACAAAGTTTGCACACAAATTCGATGGATGAAACATACGCTCTTCCCGCTGAACATGCGGTTAAAATCGCTCTCAGAACACAGCAGCTGATTGCCGAGGAAACCGGAACCGCTAATGCGATAGACCCACTGGGAGGTTCATATTATATCGAGGCGCTAACGGATAAAATGGAAGAAGAAGCCGAGAAATATTTCGATGAAATCGAGAAACGCGGCGGTGTTATTAAATGTATCGAGGAAGGTTACTTCCAACGGGAGATTGCGAGGGCGGCGTATGAATATCAGAAAGCAATCGAGAAAGGAGATAGAACAGTTGTAGGTGTGAATAAATATATCGAAGAGGATGAGGAAGTAAAAATCCCCGTTCTAAAAATCGACCAACAGGTTGAAATCGAGCAGGTGGAATCTCTGGAAAGGCTGCGAAATGAGCGCGATAATGATGCCGTCCAGCGCAGTCTCGAGAAATTACGCAAAGCCGCAGAGGGAACGGAAAACACAATGCCGGCTACTATCGAGTGCGTGAGGAACTATGTTACCGAAGGTGAAATTTGCGATGTTTTAAGAGATGTTTTTGGTGAATATCAGGAGAAATCAATAATTTAATTTCCGGGGAGTAATAATGGAAGAGAGAATAAGAATATTATTAGCAAAGCCGGGGCTTGACGGCCATGACCGGGGTATAAAAGTAATTGCAAATGCACTTCGCGATGCCGGCATCGAGGTAATATATGCCGGTCTTCGGCAAACACCGCAAGCTATTGTCAATGCAGCAATCCAGGAGGATGTCGATGCGATTGGTTTGAGCATTCTTTCCGGCGCTCACATGACACTTTTCCCCGCTGTCCTCGAATTACTCAAAGAAAAAGGAGCGGACGAAATCATTCTGTTCGGTGGGGGTATCATTCCTGAAGAGGATATTGAGAAGCTAAACGAAATGGGTGTCGGAATGCTATTCACTCCCGGAACATCCACTGAGGAAATCATAAAGTATATTAAAACAACAATGCTAAGAGATTGACTTTTGCGCCCACTTTCTCTGCGTTCTCTGTGGTTATTTCCGGGAATGAGGATTGGGTGATAGTCGATATACAATAGTCATCTTAAAAAAGGGGTAGAATAATGATTAAAAAAACGAAAATTGGCGATTTCGAACTCTTTTTTCTTCACGATGGTGAGTTCTGGCTCGATGGCGGAGGATATTTCGGTGTGATTCCCAAAGTACTCTGGAGCAGGTTTATCGAACCCGATGAAAAGAATCGCATCATGCTGAAATCGAATCCGATGCTGGTAAAAACACCGGAACACAATGTTCTAATCGACCCAGGTTTAGGCAGCAAATGGACTGAGAAACAAATCAAAATCTGGAAAATCAAGAACGAGCCATCTGTAATCGAGTCGCTTGCAGAAATCGGCATGACACCCGAAGACATCGATGTAGTTGTTGCGACTCATCTTCATTTCGACCATATGGGTGCTTCGACAAAATTCGATGAGAACGGCAAAGCGGTTCCGGTTTTCAAGAATGCCGTTCATTACATACAGCGGGGCGAGTGGGAGGATGCAACTCATCCAAACGAGCGTACCAAAGGAACATATTTCCTCGAAAACTATATGCCATTGCATGAAGCGGGATTGGTTAAACTAATCGATGGCAATGTAAAAGTTATTCCGGGCATCAGTGTAGAGATTACCGGTGGACACACGAAACATCATCAGATTATTTTTGCGAAATCGAATGGCGAGACGGCGGTTTATTTCGGTGGAATCGTATCGTCTATAAATCACATAAAAATAGCCTACACAATGGGATTCGACTTGTATCCGGTAGAAATTATGGAAAGCCGGCGTAAACTGTATCCTCGTGCAATCGAGGAAAACTGGCTCGTCTGCCTCGAACACGACCCGGATTATCCGGCAATATATATCAAACACGATGGGAAACACTATACTTATGAACCGCATAAGTCATGGGAGTAAGTGCATTATTACGATACTTACGGAAAGAGAAATATAGCGAAAATGAAAATAGCATGAAAACAATGCACAAAATAACTATCGGCGATGCACGAAAAATAGCTGAAGTGCGCGACGAGTCTGTCCAACTTATCGTTACATCGCTGCCGTATTGGCAACTGAAAGATTATGGCGATAAGCGCCAGATAGGATTCGATGATAGCTATGAAGATAACCAGCTTATGAATTAGGAGGTTAACAATGCAAGAATCTCTCGTAAGATGGACTTTACTGAATAATATCGATTACCTATCTCAAGCATTGGATTTTGATATTGCTCGCAAAAAGGGACAGGAAATAACAACAGACTATGGAAGAATTGACTTCATCGTAGAGGATTACCGGAATACTCAAATGATTGTTGAGTTGGAGACTATTCTAAATAGCGAGAGTAAGCGTAGGTATTGTTTTGACCAGATAATCCGCTACAAGAATGTGAGTTTTGCTGACCAAACTTGTTATTGCATTCTATATGCATCTGAAACAAATTCAAAATCTCGAAATATAATAACCAGTTTTGGAAGAAATAATAGTGTTTTGGTCAAATCTTATTCTCTCAATCAAGTTAAAAGAATATATGCAGACACAGTTGAAAGGCTAAGCCTGAGCTTCGGACTTGCCCTTCCTACTCCAAAAGACTACACAATATGCTACATAAGATGGCTAAATAAGATACTAAAACCATTTTATGATTATTCAAAGGATATCTTGACAGAAGTAGAGATAGCACGCTATTTTACATCATCGAGTACAACCAACTTTAGATGCTATCGCAAACTAGCAGTGGATTTCGAAATGATTGAGACGAAAAATGGATTATATGCCATTACTTTTTACGGGAAGGAATACATAGAAAGTTTCAATCCAAACATAGAGCTAACATCAAATCTTCCATCGATTGACTTAACAAATGAGCAAAAAAAAGTTCTGCTAAAAGTAATCTCCAATGGCAATTGGACAAGTCACAAAGTGAACATATACTGGTTTTTGCGGTTTATGGAGGTTACCAATGGCGAGTGGTTACCCAATATTAAGAATTTTGAGCAGTCCAAATTAGAACTTGCCAATGGACTGTTTGGGGTGAATTATAAAAGTAGAACAATGTATGAGTTCCTTGCCTTTGCATGCAATTGGTGCATTGAACTTGGACTTGTAGAAAGGATAAGGACTGGTTCCGAATATGATAGATTATATCTAACTCCATTAGGTATTGAAATTAATAACATTTTCAGCCTTGATTTGCAAATAAAGCGAAACAGGCTCAACCTTAGCTTTAGTTATTTGGAATAATGGGAAACTGTCCTGTGGAAAAATATCTGGAGTGTTGCAGTGAGATTAATGACCGTTTCAGCTTTGACCTGCTTTTGCGGAAGTTGCTAGAAGAAGGCTATGAACATGAAATGGCAAAGGACATTATTATACATAATTGCTCCTTGAGCCTTTTGGTTTGGCAAGAGAGAATACACAACGAGTTCTATCTTGAAATAACTGAAAACGACGGAATGGCAGAGGATTTAATGGAATTGGCAAATGAATTGACTAAGGAACATCTTGCTATGGTCAATTGGAAAAGATATTGGGAGTGGAAATAGAGCCAGCACCGGACAAATGGGACAGGCTTTTTAATATCGATTTTTTTATAAAGATAGGAGAGAAGTATATCAGTCTTCAGGTGAAACCGGCAAGCGATGTCTCTCATATTTCACAAATTTTCAAGGAACGCGAGATTCAAGCCGGAACACATAAGAAATTCACCAAGAAATATGGTGGGAAAGTCTTTTATATTATTTCTATCAAAGAAGGTGGCAAGAAAAATATCCACAATCCAGAAGTAATAGATGAAATCAAAGCGGAAATCGAAAGATTGAAAGCGAAATAAATTATTTGATAGGAGTTCGGAATAAATGCATCAATTACTCGTTCAACATCAATTACTCGGTTGTGTTCAATGTGGTCGCTGCGCCGCAGGATGTCCAGTATCACTGCGGACTGCATTGAATACACGAAAACTCATTTATCAAAACCTGCGCACAAAGAAAAAGTTGCCCAAATCGGAGGACATTTGGTGCTGCACGACATGTCGCACATGCCAGGAACGATGTCCAAAGGGCATCGGTATAATGGATTACATCATTGGACTGAGAAGCTATCAGGTCGAGCGCGGGAAAATCGAACCGACCGCTCGCGATGCTCTCGAAAGCATACTAAAACACGGTAATCCATGGGATAGAGTCCGTGAGAAGCGAACCGAATGGATTGGCGACGAAAATGTCCGTATCCTCGAGGAGGGAGAGGAAACCGATATCCTCCTCTATGTTGGCTGTACACCCGCTTATGACCCCGAAGTCCAGAAATCTGCACGGGCATTGGTAAAAATCCTGAACCACGCAAGCGTGGACTTCGCAATTCTCGGAACCGCTGAATCATGCTGCGGCAATGAGGTCAAACGCTTGGGAGAAGAAGGTCTGTTCGAGATGCTTGTCGAGGAGAACTCTGTACTATTCGGTAAATACAAATTCCAGCGCATCGTTACAATCTCCCCGCATTGCTTCAACACATTCAAGAACGAGTATGGATTCGAGTTCCCTGTAATTCATTACACGCAACTGCTGCAGGAGCTTATCGAGAGCGGCGCACTGACAATAGATGAAAAGCTCGATAAAAAAACTATTTTCCATGACCCGTGTTTTCTGGGCAAACAGAATGAAGTGTTCGATGCACCAAGATTTGTGTTGAATAGCTTCCTATCCGGGGAACAGCCGAATCACGATTCGCTCCTACTTGAATTCGACCGCAGTCGAGAACGAAGCTTATGCTGTGAAGGCGGCGGCGGAAGAATGTGGGTCGAAGTCGATTCCGAGCAACCGCGAACAGCGGAAGACCGTGTTAAAGATGCCGATTATTACGGTGCGGAAATACTCGCAACATCGTGCCCATTCTGTTATCTTACCTTGAATGATGCTGTGAAGACTGCAAAACTCGAAGATAAACTTAAGGTGATGGATATTTGCTCGCTCATTGCGGGAGATTTTTGCACAGAAAATCCGGAAAGTGAAAATATTGTTGAGAAAAATTAGTCTATTCTCGATTTCATCTATGTAAAATAACCTGGAAGTTAAAATGAGTTTTAGAGAAAGCTGGTTTCTAACAGTTATTCCAATTGTTATTGCTGTCATAATGCATTTGGTAAACTCGAATAAAATGGGACACACGCATTCTAAATTAAATGGTGTTATACGGAACCGGCGTGATTTGCACCTTGTCCGCGATGCAATCAACACAAGCATGACATTGGCAATTGCATATATGGCGATGTTTGCTATTTATATAATTGCAGGAATTATTTTAATCGCATTCGGGAGAATTCATATTTTTATTTATTCAATTCACATTTTCATATTCGGTATAATTACATTGCCAATAGCTTTGATTGGAAGAGTGTTTGAAAAACGAATTAAGAATCTTAATGTGGAATCACACGATTCGGATATCGGGATTATATATCAGGATTATCTTAACCAATGGAATCAACCCAGGTTGAAAATCAAAGAGAAGTTGAATAGTGTATAGGATATATTCTCCAAGTTGATAACAGTAATCGATGATTCTATCTTGCAATTACAATAGTGCCATCGCACACGAGTTCGTCGCCTATTGTGATGACATAAATATAAATCCCCTGCCGCAATGGAACCCCATTATTGTCCGAGCCATTCCATGTCCTGTTTTGCCAATCGGAGATATCTGAAACAGGTCCAATCTTTCCCGCAAAGACTTCTCTCCCGTAAAGATTGAAAATAGTTACTTCAGCTTCATCAGCGTACATATTTGGATAGTCGAATACCGCGACATCGTTGATAAGGTTGCCATCGGGAGTAAACGGATTGGGTTTCGCCATGCATCCCGATACCGGAACAGTCGGGAAAGTGAATAAAATATCAAAGCAATTGGGTCCGCAATAATCGGGTATGTCGCAAGCTGATATATTTATCTCCACAGTGTCACCCGGTGCAAAATAATGTTCGATACTTTCCGGTATGAATCGATATTCATGCCAGAGAGTATCTCCGCTGATATCGGTTGTATGAATTAGATAATTTGTATAATCCGTCCAATTCACGAGGAAAAGCAGTGATAATGAATCGAATCCGCTTTCGGTGTCCGCGATTTTGAAAAGGATATCCTGCTCATAATCTCGTGTGAAATAAGATGAATCGGGCTCAATAATATCTACCAGCGGTGGAACTCTATCTATTCCAAAATCCCAGCAAACCATTTCTGCGATAGGATTTCCATAAATATCCCAGGCGGCTGTGAGGCAGACATGAACTATCTCGCTGTGGATAAAACCACCCGCAGGCAGATATGACAGATATGGCTCGCTCCAGTTCACCTCGACGGATGCCGTTGTATATGGCGTGCCGTTCACTTCGATAGCAATTGTTGAATCGACAACACCATCCGGGTCATCGATAATAACCAGAATGCTTTCCGGGTAACATGCCGACCATGTACTGTCGCCAGGACTTTCGGGTGTTATAACAGGTCCGTCACACGGTTCGGTATGGAACGGCGGGTCGTCATCCCAGCCCCATGGATTCGGGATTTCTTCCAGCCAATAGATCGTAGTATCGCTCTCGAACCATACTCCGCTTGTATCGCAGTGAGCGATATTCGAGCTGCATATATTATATGCTGCAACTCCCCATGTGTGCGTCTGTCCGCAAGGAACATCGAATGTGTATGATGTATCGGTAATATCCGGGATAACCGGTGCGCCGTCGATATAGACAGTATAATAAATCGGCGGCGTGCCGTCGAGTGCATGCCATTGGAGTGTTATCGAGCCGGGGGGCAGCGTTGTATCGGCGGAAGGAAATAGCAACTCGCAATCGGTAACAGGCTCAAAATCGACATGCACAGTTACAGTGTCGAACGCAGTACAACCATAAGAATCCAAAGTTATCAGGATATAAACGGTTGTGGACTCGGGAGATGCCAATGGATTCTCGACAGTGTAAAGTGTATCTCCGGTGTAATCTGTCCAGACAAATGAATATGGCTCAATACCGCCGGTTGCGGCAGGATGGCTGCCCAATTCTACTGAATTCCCCGGACATATCCATGAATCCTCGCATGCATCGGCGATAAGCTCGCATCCGGGTGTAACAAATGTCCAGCAGGTGTCGATAACATTGGGATTGCAGTAATCGGGCATATCGTATCCCTCGATACAGATTTGCACAGTTTCGGTGGGAGAGAACACGATACTTGCAAGCGAAAAACTTATCGAATCGCAACCGGTATCGAGCCAACCCGGGAATTCCGTCGAGTCGCTATCTATGATAACCCACATCGTTATCGACCACGGATACAAGCCCGATAGCGAATCATAAATATGGAATCCCGCTTCAGTTGGGATTTCGGTCAGGTTTCCGATAGGATATTCATTCCAGAATATCGGTGGTGACAAATCGACATAGAATATTACTGAATCCGGATATCCATGTGAAATTGGGTTCCCGAGTGAATCCTCGGCAGAAAGAATATGAACGCAGATAGTATCGCCATCGGTAAAAGATGGTTCTGGAACGAACCAGAACGCAACGGAGTCGTCCCATTCGATAAAACCGTGAGTTTCAGTTGAAGAGAAGCTAAAGAATTCGCAGTCGGAGCAATCTCCGCCGTAGCAGACTTCATAACTTATCGAGGAGGCTATTACACCGTCTTCATCCTCGATGAAAATAAGAATGGAATCGGGATAACATGCGAGCCAATCATAGTCATGTTCGGGATAGCGGATAGAAGTAACAGGTCCACCGGCGGAAACATAGAAAGTGCAGCAATCTTCAAGAACATTCGGGGCACATAGGTCGAAAGCACAATCCTCGAGATGCCAGCATACCGAAACCGCACTACCGCCAGGGAATATTAAGCCAAAATCATCGGGATTGAAAATTAACTGGATGCCATCGAAATCTATTTCACCGTCGATATATCGGTAAATTAGAGTATCGTCGATAACAATATAAGCGCTATCGAGATTAACGCCACAGCCGCTGTCATAAGGTTCGATAACAATCTCCGGATGAGTATGCGAAATGGAATCAGAACAGGATGGGTAGCGATATAGAATTTCCGGCGGCAGTCTATCGATATAATATGTCCATGTAACATGGTCGGCAGTCTCATTACCAAGAAAATCATCAGCCGAGATTAGGTCTATCGTTATTGTGCCCTCATCGGGGAATGGTGGTGCAGGAATAAACATAAGAGTATCGTTATTATATGAAACTCTCGGGTCGCCCCAGCTTATTATTCCATATCCGGGAATGTTCAGTATAACGGTCGCAGTATCTATACCCGGCAATGAATCCCACAGCCAAATAAGAATCGTATCATTCGGGCATGAATTAAAAATATCGGCGGGAGGGAAGACAGCCTCGGCTTGTGGTCCATGGCAATCCATGAAAAAGGTCCAGCTTGTGTCCATAATATTATCTTCGCAATAGTCGGTGGAATCTGTTACATAAACGCTTATCGTAATTGTATCGCAACCAAGGAAAAGGAAACAGGTCGAATCGATATTTATATTATAGCAATATCCTGTGCATGGAAACTCGGAAATGTCGAGGCAGGCTTCAGTCAAGGGAGTGCCATCCACATAAACAAATAATGAATTAGTATCAGGTAATGACCCCCAGTGATGCAGCACAAAAGAAAGTGAATCGAGAAGAATAGAGATTATAGACCCATCCGGTGGATATTCATCCTGTATATTCGGTGGAGTAAAATCGACATAGAATATCCAGCAGAGTGAGTCGCCTGTAAGGGGATTTCCGAATGTATCCTCGACAGCAGTCAAACATATATAAACAGTGTCATAATCGCTGAAATACATCGGAGTTATGACCAGATTTGGTTCGAACCAGTTAACCTCGAGAGATGCAATATCATAGTTTGTTCCATTTATTTCGAGTGCAATGGATGATTCTACCACGCCGCTTGGGCTTTCGATTCTTATTGCGATACTCTCCGGGTAACAACTTGTCCATGAGTATGGCATAGGGCGTTCGACATAAGCGACAGGTCCATCGCAAGGATAAGTATAGAAAGGTAAATCACCCGACCAGCCCCATGGATTGGTAACAGTATCGGTATCGAATCGTATAGATTCGGAAGAATCTATCCAGTTTATACCGGATGTATCGCAATGAGGGATATATTCATTGCATAAACCATAAGCTTCGATTGCCCAAAAATGGGTGTCTGCGCAGTCTGTATCGAAAATATAGAATGTATCTGTAAGTCCGGTTGCAACAGTGATGCCATCGATTATAACATCGTAATAAATAGGCGCTGTGCCGCCGAACGAACCCCATTCAAGTGTAACCGCTCCCGGTGGAAGCATTTCTTCGGCAAGGGGAGCGAGAAGTACAAGCGAATCGATGATTTCAAAATCCGCATAAACGGTAACTGTATCTCTTGCGAAGCATCCCGCGGCATCCTCAACATACATGATGTATGTTGTGGCCGTTTCCGGAGAAACGGAAGGATTGCTCGTTGTAGCGATTGTGTCGCCTGTTAGAGTTGTCCAGATATATGAATATGGCGTTGTTCCTCCCCATGCCGATGGCAGTGCGCCAAGATTGAGCCATGTTCCGGGGCAAATTGACGCATCATCACAGGCATAACATCTAAGATTGCAGGGAGCGATTATAAAAATCCAGCAGGTATCGAGGGCATTGGGTTCGCAGTAATCGGGGCTGTCTTCCGCATAAACGCAGACTGTCATCGAGTCTCCAGGTTCGAATGTGTAGCCGGAAAGCTCGACCCAAAATGAATCGCCATCATACAAGATACCCGAACCGGGAGCAAATGCTGCTGTATCACCATCCATTATCAGCTGCAGAACAACCGATGCTTCATCCAGTCCTGAAAGAGTATCATCGAGATGAAACCATACTGTTTCGGGGATAGAATCCAGAATGCCTGAAGGTTCGCTGCCCCAGAAATCCGGAGTGGAAAGGTCCATCCGGAAAGTCCAGCAAACTGTGGCATCGAGAAAATTCCCGAACATGTCATCGCATGAATCGAGACAAACTTCGATGAGTTCGCCATCCGGGAAACCAGCTGGTGGTGTGAATGACAGGTTTAATCCATCAAATGTAAGAATAGCGCCATCAACGGAATAGGTTATCCCTTCGGCAGTGAGCCTTATCGAGGATTCGTCGATGCCATCGTCATCATTGATTTCGAGTACAATAATCTGGCTGATACATGCCGACCATGTATCCGGCAGCGGTTGAATAATTGTAACCTGTGGTCCAAGACACGGTCGAACATGAAATGTAAATACTTCCGATATTGTGTCGCCGCATTCGTTTTGTGAAATGATAAACCATGTATAGTCATCGCCGCATATTGTCCCATAAAAAGTGTAAAATGTATCCGTGATAGGTCCAAGTGTATCGCCATCGATAACAATAAAGAAATCCTCATCCCCGGTTGTGTGTGACCATGTCAGGTTGACCGATCCCAATGAGATTGAATCATCGTCGGGTGGATAAAACAAGGATGGAGCCTCGGGTAGCGGAAGAACCTCGATAAAAAAGCTATCGACAGCTATACAGCCGGCATCGTCGATAACAGTGCAGACATACCAATCTGATGAAGGCGGCGTAATCTGTGTGCTTGCCGATGTCGGCGATACGACACCGGTGGTCGGTGTCCAGTCTATATCGAATGGCGAAAATCCAGCGGAGATTATCGCTGATGCTGACACACTATCGCCAAAGCATATCGATGTTTCCGTATTTACAGATATTGAAAGGTCATCCATATAGACCACAACACTGTCGGTATCCCTGCATCCATAGTAATCGGTTATCTCGATAAAATAAATTGTTGTCGATTCAGGTTCGGTAAAAGTTGTCTGCGCATTTGGAGCGGACAGTCCCGATGTTGGGAACCATCTATACGAATATGGCGGTGTTCCACCCAATGCGGTTCCAGTTAAAGTGCCGATTTCATCCGGACATAGTGTTGTATCGCTGAATGCTTCGGCAATTGGTGGATAAACCAGTGGGAAATATACACATTGCGTGATTTCATAGGGACCCGCAGGATGACTCAATGATGAGATAGTAAAATCATCGATGAACCAGCCTTGGCTTGTCGATGGATCCGGCGAAGTCGCTCCCGTTCCAAATCGAAATCTGACCTCGAGCATGTCACCGGGAACACAGTAACCGAGTGACATCAAATCGAGGCTTCGCACATGAACCCACCCGCCGCTGTCGTGGCAATAAGTCAATTGAAGCGCGAGCGGATTCGATGAGCCGGATGCTATATAACCTGTATATCTCGGCGAAAGCATTCCGGTTGCAAATTCATCGAGAGTCTGCCAGCCTGTTCCATTAACATTTATTTCAACAATTCCGCCATCGAGTCCCTGCATTGCGAAACCGCTCTCTCTCACATCCATCCAATACCAGAAATAGATATAACATTCGGTAAAACCTGTAAGGTCGAATGGCGCCACAGTCGTAAGGGCATAGATATCGGCTTCGGGGAAAGTTCCACCCAATGCTGGAACACCGGCAATTCCGGCGCCCGATGGCGGGAACATCGCTCTTGGAGAGACTGATCCAACATCGGTATAATCGAACATGCCATCGCCGGACAAGAGCGGAGTGGTATCATCGAAATTATCCCGATAGCCCTGTATCGAGTCTGCTGATGTGAGTCTTATTGTGAAGCATCTGCTGCCTTCCAGAGAATCGTCAGCAAGAATTTGCCACGAATACCACATCGTTTCAGCGGGGGCAATATCACCGAAATTAGCGATACTGTCGCCACTTGCGCGATGTAGTCCGGGTGGAAGAACAAGCTCGGCATCGACATCGTGCACAGACATTCCACCGGAATTCCAGACTTGAAAATCGACATCGAACGGATTGGGCGAGAAATGACAATCGACAGCGGAAATAGTGGTTGGAGCATCTACATTCCAGTCGAGCTCACCATATTCAGGACCGCTGCCGATATAGAAATCATCGAAAAACCAGCCACGGAATGCATTGAAGTGCATATCGATTGTATCGAAGAAAAACCTGATTTGAATGCCATGCCCGGCATAAGCCGACAGGTCGTAAGTCCACAAAACCCAATGCCCATATTGAAGATAGCCACCGCTAGAGTATGAATGGTTATTTTCCCAGCCTGTCAATCTTGCGAACGGCGGGTTTAATGTATCGATAGGTGTCCATCCGCCACCATCGATTGAAACTGAAACCTCCATAATATCGTAAGAATAGATATCGATTGCTTCAACTTCCCACCAAGTCCAGAAGGACATATAAACCTCGCTTAAACCGGTTGTGTTGAAAACCGGCGATATAAGCCATGCTTCCATCCAATTATATGATATACCATACGGGTCGGGTGAAAAAATAGAAGTGTAATCCGGGTCATAAGGATCTCCAAGAAAAGTTCCGTTAATAAGACTTCCGCACCACCAGCATCTCATACCGCTGTACGCTCCGGGAAGATAGGCTTCGGTAAGCCCGTCAATAACTTCTTCGGGAAGATCGATATGGTCGGGAAATATATCCGGCGCAACCTGTATCAGTTCAGGATTAGCTATCCAGTTCCACTCGATATCAGAGCAATATGGTGAACACAGTGGATCGTGACGATTACCGATTGTCCATCCGGTTATCGAGCTTTCGAAATCGTTCAAATAGGGAACGGATTCCATTATCGCTGATGAATGCATTGTTCTCGGGATTTCATCGAGAAAATCGACATGCCGGGGACGGTCTGACGATGCACCATAAACCGCTATGATTGCTGTGAGAATGAAAAGCCAGATTCTTTTATCCATAATCCATCACCTCTATGGCTTATAATATAGCACCGATGAGCCAACCGGCAACTTTAAATGTCTTCCAACCGAATTGCATTTTACAGTTAAGACAAAGAAAATATCGCGTTCGACTTCATTGAGGGTTTCATAATTACCCTGTCCCTTCGATATAATTATATCGAAATTCCAGAATAATTCAGCAAATTTTTTAGAAATTTCATCGAGCAGTATTCCGGGGGCATCCGAACCTGTGGAAATTATTTCCGCAAACTCGTCTATACCAGCGGCGATTGCATCATCGAAAGTGGCATCATTTATAACAGGTGCATTTCTCACAGAGTATTTCAATTCAAGCTCGGGATATTCACGGGATAATGTTCCAAGTAGGACTTTATCGAAAACAGTTTCACCGGCATTATCACCCAATATGAGAAGTGTTTTTGCCTCACGAAGTTTTTTATCGAGAATAATTTTATCCCAGCATTCATGTTCACAAGAAAGAGCTTTTTTTAGGACATCATCGATATTGGTTTTCTCGTTTTGTATTGCGGAATCGAGGATATTTCCAGCAGCCGAGACACGCAATGCTGCATCGATTTCATCCTGCGAATTTTCGACATATTCAATCAATCCCGGCAAAAAAGAAAGCGCAAGCTCAGTATCCCGCTTCTTAACATCGGCATAAGGGTCATCGAGACCGGCGAATTCCTTTGCGAGACCATATACAAGCTTACCGATTTTCGGTGGAGAGTCGGAAAGCTCTATCGATGGAAGTTTTTTACCGATTTCATGAAGAATTTTTAGTGTATCTTCATCGGAAAGATTAGCCATTTTTGCAGCTTTCAGTGCTTGAGAAAAAAAACAGGGAATGCATTCAAGATATGTTTTCAACTTACATCTCCTTTGTATAATATTATGCTGTATAATGAGTTGTATTAGTCATATAAGAATATTATTTAAGTCATGTGTTGTTCTACATTATCTTTGCTATCGTCTGAGGTCTACGCAAAAATTGCGAATAACACGATAAAAATAATTTTGAATTTAATTTCATAATCGCTTATGAGGAAAAACACTATATATGAAAATAATATAAATTTTATGATGTGCAATTGCTGTTTTGGATTTATATTTGAATTGTTTCGATTATTCGGCAACTTCCATTAATGGAGGTTATTAGGATAGATAGGATATATAAAATACCTGTGCTAATAATTTTGCATGTTATATTGGGCAAAAAGGCTGCTTTTCCCTATGGTGTAGCTAGTGGCATGAGCACAATCGAAGTTGCTATCTATGTCATATTAATCGACTTCGCTCAGATTCCCGGTTATCGCTATATTTTCGATGGCGCCGGAGAAAAATTTAGGCTATTTCGATGGATACATGGAAAACTTGATAAACTCGAGGATAAATTTGCCCATAAGAGAATTTATCAATGGTTCACACACCTGGGACATCTTGGAGTGTTCCTTCTAACAGTGATTCCCGGAGCGGGTGCAATTCAAACCGGGAGCGCTCTATCGCATTTTTTAAAAATTCCAAAATCCAGGTCATATCCAATACTGGGAGTGGGTGCAATTATTGGTTGCCTTATTTTTGTTGGGGGAGTCGAATGGATTTTACACATATTGAATCTGTAATGATGATTTCGATTTATAGGCGAATTCGTTGCGGGCGATACACGCATCTCCCCTATCTTATTCCTTCATACCGAACCACGGGCCCGATTCCAGATCGCTCATGAAAAGCTTTTTATTCTCCGTTTCCTTAATTCTTTCTCCCGCCTTTTGCGCAAGTTTCAAAAATTTCTTAAAATTTGGTGTATCACCCGAAACAGCATACGCTCTCGCCAAAGCCTCATAACTGTATGCAAGGTCGAAATCCTCAAGGTAGTTCTCTTCTGTGATTTTCAAGCACTCAAGAGCATGATAGAGAGCGGGTTCCGCTCTATTTAAAACCGCATAAACATGAGAAACCAGCCATTCACCTCGTTGAAAATTGATTGGCTTGCCCACATTTATCCAATGATAATACGAGCCGTGGGCAGCATGGAGCATCTTTCGGTCATCTTCATCGGTTCGATTGCCCTTTCCCAAAAGCTCCCAGACCAGATTATTCAGTCCGACGGCAAAGGCTCCATGGCTCTCTTGGATTGTGAACTTCTTCTCATCGGACATCTTGATACCTCCTTATCAGAGATGGATACAATCTTTAAGATGGTGTCCATCATTTACTAGGTAGATGGATTCCACTCTTAAAGTAGCGTCCATCTCCTCTCTTCTTCTCTTCCTTTTCATAATAGTGCTTATAATTAATTTGAGCAAGTTGTTTGAAAAACATTTTCCAAACCTTTGCATTTAAATGTTTTTGGATGTGATAAATCCGAAAATGCAGAATTCAATTTTTTTTCTTTTCATAAAAAAAACCATTGAAAAAATAAAATTTTTCAATAGTATTTAACTATAAGTGTGAAATTCATTAAATAAAGTGAGGTTAAATGAAACCAAGATTCTTCGGACAATTCTTAATTGATAATGGTTACATAACCCAGCAACAGCTTTTTAAAGGATTGGAATATCAACAAGAACACATGTCTCGAATTGGTGAAATTGCGATTCAGAAGGGATACATGACAACTAAAGAGGTCGAAAAAATTGTTCTTGAGCAGCGTCGTACAGATAAGCTTTTCGGAGAAATTGCAATACTCACCGGTCTTTTAAACTTTAACCAACTTGAAACGATTTTAACTATTCAGAAATTCAATCATCTATATCTTGGTGAGGCTCTTGTCGAGGCTGGTTTCCTAACTAAGGGACAAATTGACATGTATTTAAGCGAATACCATAAAGACCAAAGACCTCTTGCATCTCTTGCAAAGGCAATCCCCGATGAACTTGAAATCAAAGATGAAGTTTTCATAATGCTTGACATTGCCGTGAAAATATTCCGCAGAATGGCGAATCTGCTTCTAAAAATTGGGACAGGAAATATCATTGAGGATAAGGTAAAAAATCTATACGCAATTACCTCGATACATTTTACAGGTTGTTCTGATATGCGGTTTTTACTCAATTTGTCTAAAGAGGTAGCCGATGAAATAACGAAAATCCTTTATAACAATCGGGATATTGTCTGTGATGATTTTACTGTTTGCGATTGCATTGGTGAAGTTAATAATATTATTTGCGGCAATTCAAGTTCATATATTCTCGAGCACGGAAAAAAGTATTACATTTCCCCTCCCGGAAGTATTTTGAGCAGCAAAGAAGATTATTTCGAGATACAGGATGGGAAGAAAATGGTGGTTTTCCCATCGAGTGTTCCGATAGGTGAACTTGAAATTGGAATCGAATGGACTTCTAAACGGGAGAAAGATAAAATGGCAATTGAATCGGAAGAGAAAAACTATTCTGTATTAATTGCAGACGATAGCGGGCTTTCACGCAGAAAACTGATGGATATTATTGAAACGCTCGATGGTTTCGATGTGGTCGGCGTTGCTGAAAATGGTGCGAAAGCTATCGGAAAGTATCAAGAATTAAAGCCTGATATAATTTTTGTCGACCTCATAATGCCCGAGATACCCGGAGAGGAGGTTATCCGAAGAATACGAAAGATGAATAAGGCTGCGAAGATAGTAATTGTTAGCAGTATCGGCGGTGCAGCGGATACAATCCATTCCGAGCTTGGGCGCGGTGGACTTGCGGTTATATCAAAACCGATATCTGAAACATCCGTTATCAATGCGCTGAAAAAGGCAATCGAGGATTGATTCAAACATTATACAGAAATCTGAACTGACATACTACCATACATTGCTAAAAAAAACTTATCCTATCTCCCCATTAAACCGGTCGATTACATCGCACATTGCATGAATAACCAGAATATGGATTTCCTGAATTCTCGCGGTTCTTGCATGAGGAACAACAATTGGAATATCGCACATCTCAAGAGCTTTGCCACCATCTCTACCAAGAAGCCCTATCGATTTCACACCAATTTCTCTCGATTGAACAAATGCCTCAATGATATTCGGCGAGTTTCCACTTGTTGTGATGCCCACAAAAACATCTTCCTCATTAGCAAGCGCTTCGATTTGTCTTGCAAATAGCATCTCAAATGAGAAATCATTTGCCAGCGCTGTAATGAGCGATGAATTAGTTGTAATCGCAATAGCCGGCAATCCCTTTCGTTCTCGCTGGTATCTGCCGACAATTTCCGCAGTAAAATGCTGGGCATCGGCGGCGCTACCACCGTTACCGGCAACTATGATTTTTCCGCCATCCTTAAGAGAACTTATTATTGAATCTGCAGCTTGAATGACCCCTCGAATAAAATTGTTATCATGAAGGATATTGCTATGTAACTTGAGTGATTCCTGTAAATTGCCAACAATACAGTTTTCCATTTCGACTCCTGACTCTTTTCTCATTTCAATCAAGGTAATACTTAAAAAGGAGAATCAAGTGATTTTAAAACCTTACTGTTACTGCGATGAATCCCGACTTTATCCGGGTAGACTGTAAACAAGATGAGTAAAAAAGAATATGGAATATTGAATTAAAGCAGCCCACAACTTAAGTCGTGGACTGCTTTGCAGAATTAATTACAAAGCGAAATACGATTTCTATTCGCCTTGCATACCTGCAAACAATTCCTTAATTGCACCAATCGAACCCATAGTCGCAGCAGCTTCATAAGGGATAAATACTTTGCTTGCCTGTCCATTAGCCATATCGACAAGCGCTTCGAGATATTTAATTGCCACAAGGTCTGGAGTTGGATTACCAGTGTGAATTGCGCCAAATACACGCTCGATTGCCTGACCTTCACCCTCGGCAACCGTGAGTTTCTGATATTTGTCTGCATCTGCAACCTTTTTAATAGCCTCGGCTTCTCCTTCAGCCTTGAGAATTGCCGCTCGCTTGTGTCCTTCAGCTTGAAGGATTTCAGACTGCTTAATACCCTCGGCCTCGAGAATTGCAGCTCTTCTGTCACGCTCGGCTTTCATCTGGCGGTGCATTGCCTCGGTAACATCAGCAGGCGGCTCGATTCGCTGAAGTTCGACGCGAGTTACCTTTACACCCCATTTGTCTGTCGCTTCATCGAGTATCAATCGAAGCTGGGTATTAATTGTCTCGCGTGAAGTGAGTGATTCATCGAGCTGCAAATCGCCGATTACATTACGCAAATTAGTCTGCGCCAATTTCGTTACAGCCATATAGAAATTCGAGATGTTGTAGAGCACCTTAACCGGGTCGGTAACTTCATAATAAACAATGGCATCGACTGTAACGACTACATTGTCTTTAGTAATAACATTCTGTGGCGGGACATCGATAACCTGCTCACGCATATCGACCTTGCGCAATTTCTCGAACATCGGAACAATGATACGCAATCCGGGATTAACTGTGCGAGTATATCTTCCTAGAAACTCGATAACACCGCGCTGCCACGGACGAACAATCTTCACAGATTTCATGAAGACAATCAGAAAAACAATGACGACAACAATTGCAAGAATCGCCATGATTAAATCCTCCCCTTATTTGGTTTGATAGACTTCTAAAAAAAAAGCGGTTTTCGATACAAGAGATTAAATCTTTCTTTATTTTGTAGAACTCTATTGGTTTAAACTTACTTTATTCGCTTTCTTCAATTTTCTTAACATAAAGATGTGCGCCATCCAGTTTCTCGACAATAATCCATGAATCGACGGGGATTTTTTCATCCGCGCCGGCGAGCCATTCCTCGCTTTCGACTTTCACGCGGCCGAATTCGCCTGGAGCAATATCGACAAGCACTCTGCCTTTTTTACCGATAAGCCTTTCTGCACCTACTTTTCGACCGGCTTTCTCTTTTTTCTTGAGGAGTTTTTTGGCAATTAAAACAGATACAACCGAAATAATGATAAACACAATTATCTGTAAGACAATTCCTCCACCGAGCAGCGCCACAAGACCTGCAACAAGAGCGCCGAACCCAAACCAGATAATTACCATACCCGGCGCAAAAACCTCGAGAGCTATAAGAATTGCACCAACAATGAACCATATCGTATAATTAGCCATCCTATCCCTCCTATATTGATTTTGCTAATATATTTTCAAATGCTATGTCTTTAAAATTGTAAAAACAATTTTACCACAATAAAATACACAAAATATCATAAGCTATTCAATTTTTTATACAAAAAACCTATAATTACTGCAAATTCTAATCCCGGTCACTTTTATCAAGTTCATCTTTTTCCCGATTTGGATTAAATGGTGAAATAATCTCAGCTTTTTTAATCTGCCGAATTAGCACAAACCATAACGCTCCGACAAATGGTAGAACCATAAGCGCCATCAATGTGCCGACTGTTTTTGAGAATACTTCCGGTGATAAAAGCAGGAAATTGAATAATCCATGTGCCCCGGCAGCCAGTATTAATCCTGAAACTGCTAGCCTTTTAGCAAGTTTTGGATGAAACTTTCCTCTACCAAGACCATAACCCCACATTGAAGAGAACAGAACATGAGCAAATGTGGAGAGTGGTCCGCGAATGAGAATTACCGCAGTTCCTTTGTTCATCATGTAGAGAAAGTTTTCCAGTGAAGCGAAACCGAGTGCCGCTGCCGATGCATAGACAATTCCATCAACAGGTTCATCGAACTCTTTCGAGTAATAAATTGCAAAGATAACAACACCGAATTTTGCACATTCCTCGATAACACCGGTAATGCCCCATGTACTCCCGATAAGTTCAAATATGGAATCAATATCGCCGGAAAAACCTAAAAGCCCGGAAAATCCAACTTCGATAAGCCCGACGGGAATTACAGCAAAAAAACCTCCAAGAAAAACAAGTGTTATCTTGCCGATAGGTTCAGGCTCGAACTTATCGCTTTTATAAATGTATATCATCCAGAGTACGCCCGGAATGATAGCGAGAATGAAATTGACAAAGCACATCGATAAACCCTTTTGTTTATTTATCTTACGTATAGAATTTTTATAGCTTCTCCAATATTTTCAATAGATGCAAAATAATATCCCGATGGCAAATTATCCGGTATCCATGTAATTCTGTTTTCGCCGGAATTTAAACTGAATTCCGCCACCTGCCGTCCGGAAATATCTGAAATTTTTAATACATTATTATCCGGCACAATTATTCTTAAAACACATGCGTTGTTAAATGGATTGGGATAAACCGAAATGGTGGTTTTAAGAGGAAGGCAGTTTTGTCTATCGGTTCCAACGCTTGTTAAATGCCACCAGACAGCATCGAAAGCTATTCTATTGCCGGATTCACCGGTAGCATCACCGAGATAAACTTTTTCACCGGACTCCCCTGCAAAACTATACTCACCAATACTTACCCATTCATTAAAAAACAATGATTGATTAACAATAACGGTATCAATCCCACCTGAGTGGTGCACTTTATATCTTGCATTTGCTACCGCATCGGTTGAGGGTATGTAAACCAGAACCTCATAATCACCCACAGTCGGCAGGATAGGTATCCACTCGCAATAGCATGTATCCGCTGCAAGAGTCGAATATGTCCACCAGAAATGGTTTTCATATCCGCCGATACCCTCGTGCCAGAAGGCCGGGTCGGCATAGCGATGGAATCCCGGGTCTTCATCATCGATAAGCGTATCCGGGAAAGGTTCGCCAAGCCAATGCCATTTTATTGCATCACACGCCAGTTCATCGCCGCTTGTCCCGGTTACATCACCGACATATACATAATTGCCATTCACGAAACTATAAGTTCCAAGGCTTACCCATTCCGCACTATATATAGTCTGGTCGATAACTACAGCCGCCGTGCCACCGGTGTGGTGAATTTGATAATTCGCATCGGCGGTTGCATTAACCGGAGGTATATATGCAAAGACTTCATATTCTCCATCCTCGGGCAAAACCGGTGTCCATGTGGCATAATTGACATCATCACCGGACACAACAGTTCCCGTCCACATGAATCTGTCGTCATATCCATCGGGATGAGCGCGCCAGTAATCCCCCGGACCTGACATGGCAAATCCCGATGTCAGGTCATCGACAAGCGTATCGCATGAAGGTTTGGCGTATGTGCCACGGGCATAAAAGAACCATCGCAGTTCCGGTTCATAATAACCATTGTCGTATCCTTCCCAATCGTAAAAAACGCATTCACCGTTATATTGTTTCCATGGATAATGGTTATGGTCGCCATAGGGGTCATTTGAAACGACGACATGGTCGGTGAAATATCCTCTCCAGCAATTGTAGTGTCCTGAAGTTCCAAAAGTGAGAAGCGCACACACAGGATTACCGTCATCGATTTCACCGGTGAACCAACTCCACGAACAAGAAGCCCAACCCGAAGAAAGACCATGTTGATTTATCAATGCTACAAGAGAATCGCCCCACGTTCCCACCCGCTCATGTGTACTTACACAAAATCCATGAGCGCCATAGACTGTGGTATCAGAGTAATAATCCCCTACTTTTGGCGCAAGTCCGGGGTGGTCATATAAATACCCATTATATTCATATTCATTGGGTACATACCAGCCAAAATCATGATTATGGCTATAAGGTTCTGAGCAAGTTATCGGATGAGGGGGTAATTTACCAAATCTTTGAATTGCCATCAGACCTGATGTTGGTCCGCAACTCGAGCTGCCATTGAAATCATCGGGTACATCATATACTTGATGAAGATACGGAATCCAGATATCGGATTTCGCACCGGAATGATGTTTTTCGAATGGAATGATAGGGCAGTCTCTACCATAAGCAATGAATTCCTCGCTTGTCAGACTCATCTCTCCTTCTCTGGAAATCCTCGCTCGATATACATCTCCCTGTGGACAATGAGTATAAGCCAGCCATTTGCCATCGGGAGAAATGGCATGCATTCCCTCGTGAACATCTATTGTATTTGTGAGTTTGATTTTTTCACCGCCGGGGATGAAATAATAAAGGTCGGAATAGAATATTTCCGTCAGATTCGACCGTAATTTCTGGATAAAGAGACCCACGCCCACAGGATCCCAAACATACTTTAATCCTTCCTCGAATTCCCATGTTTCGCCTGATTCGTAGTCGAGAACAACAATCCCCTCCGAACTTAGAAGTGCAATCTTTGTGCCATCCGGCGACCAGCGCGGCTTGAAACCGAGTTGATTGAATATCTTTCTCGCTTCACCGGTCTCGAAGTCGAGGATGACAATATAACCGTCATCATCGGTATATGCCGCACGCCCATGAACAATGTCAATATCAATAAATTGGACACGCCTTTCATTCGGGAATTCCCGCACAATGATGCCATCATGCCATATTACAATTCTATCCTCGACCGCAATGACGAATGAATCACCCCATTTTCTCGGAACACCGCAGCTTGCCGATGGTGGAAGCATTTCGTATGTGCGCTTATTGTTGAGGAAATAAATACACGGTATATGCCCATCGTCAGTGATTTTCTTGAAAAGCAGGTAGTCATCTGCAATGCAAGTATATCTACCACGGTCATGAGTGGGATTGTCTATCGGGTAAATTCCATCACAAACACTGAATACTCCCATACCCCGGTAATCACTCGAGTATATATCCCCCCGATTTGTGATATTCAAGTATCCAAATCCTTCATTAGCAAAGATTGCACCGAGAAGAAAAAAACTGATAGTCAGTTGTTTCATAATAACTCCCGACAGTGTTAAAGAACTTTACCTGCGCGCTTTTTGAAAAATATTTCAAGCGCCTTAATATAATCTATATCGGTTGTGATTCTTACAGGTTCAACACCGACCGAACCAAAGAGCTTATTTTGTCTTTCCAGTTCTTCCTTTGTTGTTGAAAGAAAGCTCTCGGATACTCGGGAATCCGATGTATCGACTGCAATAACCTCACCTGTCTCGGCATCTTCGAGAACGACAACACCAGCGCGTTGAAAATGCTGCTCAGCGAGGTCGGCAATCACAATTGGAATCAAATCGTGCTTTTTGGAAAGTAGAACCAGAGGTTTCTTGATATTCTCATCGAGAAAATCCGAAATCACGAATATTATCGACCTTCTCTTCAGTAACCGATACAGATACTGCAATGCCTCGGCGATATCGGTCTTTTTATGTGTCGGTTCGTATGCAAGAAGTTCACGGATAATGCGAAGAGCGTGTGATTTTCCTTTTTTGGGAGAAATGAATTTCTCGACCTGGTCGGTGAACATAAGTAGTCCGACAAGGTCGCTGTTCTCGATAGCCGAAAACGCTAGCAGCGCGGCAATTTCGACTGCGATTTCACGCTTTATCTCATTGCGAGTTCCGAATACCGACGACCGGCTCATATCAGCAGCGATTAGCACTGTGAGCTCTCGTTCCTCCTCGAACATCTTGACATAGGCTTTGCTCATTCGAGCTGTAACATTCCAGTCGATAGTCCGGACATCGTCACCCGGTTCATATTCGCGAACTTCGGAGAATTCCATACCCCGTCCGCGGAAAACGGAATGATACTGCCCGGAGAAAATCTCCTGCACCATCTTTCGGGTGGTGATATCGATTTTGCGGACTTTGCGCAGTATCTCGCGCAATCTTTCTTCTTCGCGTTCTTTTTTTCTTAATCTAAGAAATTTCATCTTTGCCTTAAATCCTTCTATATCTATCGAAGTAAAAAATATTTCATCGTAAAATGGACACCTGCTAACAATATCAAAAACTAAAAGTATTTCATTACTCCAATCACTAATCCAAATGGTCTGCGCTGTGTTAGAATGAGATGAAATGCCGAAATATTGTTGGAAATTTGTCCTACCGCACCGAGTGAAATACCGGCATAGATATCCGTATCCGGGATTCCAAGGCTATCCAGATATGCGACAACTGCGCCGGCAGCGCCGATTCCTAATTCTAAACTGCCCACAGAATCATACAAATATCTCACCGAAAGCTGCGGTCTGAACATGAAACAAGCATGTTCATTCCGTGCGAAGAACATTGCATAACCGAATCCCGCGCCGAGTTCCAGAAGCTCGATATCGCCAACAACAATTTCCGGCAAGTCCACCCAGAAATCGAAAGCGCCGGTCTCGTTCCAGGTTGTTCGATACACAATTGAATTGGGAGTTGTCATATATCCGAGTGCAATTCCGCTTCGTTCGGGCGGTGGCGTAATGACTTCCTCGTCCTGTGCCCAAAGGGTGGTTAGAAACAATACTAAAACTAATAGCATCGGAATGAAATATTTCATCTTTTTCCCCCATACTGATTTTTCCAAATATAGTATATTATTAGACAAATATCAAAGAAATTTGCAATTTGAAGTTTGAAATCTGAAATTGTATCACTCGTTCCCTGTTTGGAATCCCTCACTACCCGGTGATGAATAAAGCATTGTCGGTGGATGAGGAACCTCTTCCCATGTGGTTTTCCAGAAAATTCCATCCTTTTGCCTATTATAAATCCCCACTCCCCGTGCAGAACCATATATATTGCCAAGATAGAAAAAACCTGCAAATACAGCCATCACCGAAGCAAAATTTCTGTCATTTTCCCATGTAAAATAGGTGAGGCTACCTGTAACACCGATTATCAGGAAAGAGAAAAAGCCATCATCCCATCTTCCGCAATAACCTCGTCCAAGACCGGGAACAGCTGCCGAAAGCAATCCTGCGACAAAAGGACTTCGGTGAGAAAGCCTTTGCCCTTGCCGGGAGCGATGTAGAAGATAATCGATACTACCCGCAACATCCGATGTCTCCGTATGTCGAGAGATTTTTTCAAAAACCGAATAAGCATCCGAATAACGCTTTTGACGAAGATATATCCATCCCCTGAGATATTCGGAAGCTCCGAAATCCTGTATTGTCGTGTCGATAGCTGCAAGCGCGGAGTCCGGTTGGTTTTCAAGCAAATATGTCAGCGGGATTCTATATGCAGCAAAAAGCATCCCACGCTCGTTCGGTATCGTAGCAAGTGTTTGATAGAGGTTTCTTGCCTGCGCAAAATCTCCGGCTTTTTCCTTGCAGTAACCGGCTTTGAATAATGCAGTTTCGGCATAATGCTCATCTGTGTATAAAAACGAAAGGCGTAAATATTCGACCGATGCCCGGTCATATTCACATAGTCCAAATAAGTGGTCGGCAAACGATAAAATCTCATCCCGCCCATAAGCACAAATAGTATCGGTGTTTACATACACTGTTTCTATAATCACTGTCGCAGTCTCGACAGAATCTTCGATAGAAAGCGTATCGGCTTCGGTTGAAGATAAACAGAGAAATAAAAGAATGCTGAAGATGTAAAATTTCAAATTCATAAATCTTTCCCGGTAATAACTTTCTGAATAACCTCCTGTCTCGCCCATCCGGTATGACCATCTTCGAGAGTGATTCGATACCAAGTTCCGCGCGTTTCCTTGATTGCAATTCTTGTGCCTTCGTGAATAGTGAATAAAAGCTCGGAATCCTCATCGGGTGCGCTTCTTGCATCGACCTTCGGCGAAAGCACTATCGCAAGATTTCGTTCCCATATCCGGTTACCTTTGAAATACCAACCCCCGAGCATTGCAAGGAAAAGAATCCATAGAATAATTGCAATCCATCTCGCTCTTAGCTGTAAAATCGCGTATATCGTTGCCAGGGTCGCGAGAAAAGAAAGAATCAATAGAAGTCTGCGAAACGCTTGGAACGAGATTGTCTCTATAAATCGGATGAACCATGTTACAAACCAACCGCGGTATATAGATTCAATTTTATCCTGAGTCAACTTTCTTGCAAATGCAAGATTATTGGCTATATCATCATCTCGCGGGGCAATTATTCGTGCGCGCTCGAACCACAAGATAGCCTGTCCCAGACTGCCTGCGCGGAAATAAGCTGAACCGAGATTATAATACAAATCCGCAGATACACCGCCTTCATCGACAGCTTGAAGATATTGCTCGATTGCATCGATAAATTTTTTCTCGCGATATGCTTCGTTTCCCGCATTATAGAATCCTGCGACTTCCCCGGGAGTTTGCGCACTTATAAGCGCAGTATCCACAAAAAAGCTCGCAGTTAGAATACCCAGAAAACCTATATATTTAAACCAATTTTGCAGCATCGATATTTATCACTCTTTTATTGTTTTGTCGATATTTTCAAGTATCTCTCCCGTATCATTGACAAGTTCTTTCACATCGATATCGATATCCTCCGGTGCGAATCTTGCAGCATCGATTGTGGCAAGTGTTTTTTTCAACGATTCGATAGTGTGAATAGATACTTCTCTTTCAACGAGATGAATTGTCGCTTCATCGAAAATCACAGCGCCGGGCTCGATACAAAGTTTGTCCGCAATATATCCAAAAATAGCGTCATATATCGCACCCAAAATCTCGATTGGATTTTTCATTTTTTGAGCTCTGGAAAGTTTTTTGCGGGCTTCCCTGAGCGCTTTCGATGCTTTAACCGCCCGCCAGTTTTCAACAAGATGCTCTTGCCGATGTCGATATGAAAGAACCAGTAGAATAAGCAGCAATTCCAGCGGGAGAAACCAGAAAGAATCGAGTGACCATCCAATATTGAACGGGCATATCCGTATCGAGTTCCTGTCGGGCTTGATAAACTCGATATCTCCACCGACGGCTACTACACCGCTTCTCCCGGAGGCATTGAAATTGACCGCTCCAGTTCCCGGAAGAACTTTGACTGTTATGCTTTCAGATTTATCTGTGAAATACTTCTTTTTATATGGGTCGAAATATGAGAACTCGAGTGATGAGATTTCATATTCACCCTCGGAGCGCGGTACGAGGATTGTCTCGACTCTTTTTGAACCGCCCCATTTGCCATTCTTTGCTTTTTTTGAAACGAACTCTTTTTTATCAAAAATTTCAAAATCCGTTGGGAATTGCTGTTCGGGAATTGTCAGCGCCTCGATATTACCATCTCCCGATACAGTAATTTTATATGTCAGGGCTTCTCCCGCTTTTAACTCGGATATGTCAACTTCCGATTTTATCGAATATTTCCCGACCGCCCCCTCGAATGATGACGGTTTACCTTCAGATGGCAAAGGCTTAACATGCAGTTTAATTCGATTTGCTCTAACAGGAACATCCTCGCGCTTGCCAAAATCAAAAAAGCTTCGCGGAGCATGACGAACCGTGCATGTCAATTCAATCGGTTCGATAGTGAGGTCGCCTGCCACAAGAGGAAATGCCGCAACGCTTTTGAGAAGTAATCCATAATACTTTTTGCCCTGAATAGTGGTTGGTTTGAAAGCAAGCTTATCGGCGGCGAAAATAGTTTCCACCCACATATTGTTATATTCGGCATCCTTATCATATCCAACATTCCTTAAATCATGCCGCGTGTATAGAGACAAATCCACAGTAACCTGCTGCCCGACATAGACATTTTCCTCGGAAGCCACCATAGACACCATAATATCTTTTTCATCTCCAGACTGTTGTGATGACGGCACGGTCGGAGTCGGTGTCGGTGTTTGAGGCGCAGGTGTGCCGGATTGATAAACATGAATTGTTAAAGGTTTCGTTTTATATTTTCTACCTTTGACAGTTACCTCAACAGTTGGAATTATTAGATTGCCGGCTTTTTGGGGCAAAAGATAATAGATATAATTCAAGGTCTTTGTGGTTGACATCTTCGCATTGATAATCTGAACGCTTGTCGATGTCGAGGATGAAGTTCCTTGAATCGCCCAATCGTCAGTAACAGGGAATTGCGGCGCTTTGACACTTCCCAGACCTTCGCCGCTAACAGATATCGTGAAATTGATATTCGCATCCGATGGAATCGCTCGATTATCGACACTGGCTTCAACGGTAACATTTGCAAAAGATACTGTCCATATCAAGACAACAACGGCAAGGATTATGTTTTTGTTTCTAATCATATTCATGCAATAAACTATTGTAAAATCATTTTGGTCATCCAACTAGTGCATGGCTTTTGAATTCAAAATCAAATATCAAAAATTAAAAATCAAAACTACCTATCAAAATGCAAAAACTCCGCACCATCCCCATGGAAAAGCCACAGAGCACACAGGGAAAAAACAAAAACTGCACGAGAAACAAAAAAAACATGAGATGGTGTGCACAGTATAAGATGCATGAATTTAACACTCGACTGATAAACCTTTTTGATTTTTAATATGTCATTTTGCATTTTGATATTTTATATTTGATATTTCCATTATAGCCAGCCTTTTTTCGATGCTAATTTGGGAGATGAATCACAATAGTTTAGTTCTTGCTTTTTGCTTTTTAAAACTTTACCAGTCTTTTATATTTCGAGAACGACCGCTCCCTTTTTTCTCCTCTTGCTGTTTCTTAAGCCAGCTTTGAAGTTCCTCCTTCTCCTGTCTTTCCATAGCTTCCATAAGTCTTTCGGCTTGCTCACGCGTCATTTCTCCTTCCTTGGGTTGCTGTTGTTGCTCCTGCTGTTGCTGCTCTTGATTCTGTTGCTGCTCCTGATTCTGCTGCTGCTCCTGCTGTTGCTCCTGCTCCTGCTGTTCTTGTTGCTGCTCTTGATTCTTTTGCTGCTGTTCTTGTTGCTGCTCTTGATTCTGTTGCTGCTGCTGCTGGTCCTGCTGATTTTGACATTGAGATTGAGATTTCATGAGCATCACAAGCTCGAGATTATGCTTGGCATCCTCGTCATCGGGATTTGCCATAAGCGAGGCGCGATAGAATTTCTCCGCTTGTTCGATACTGTCGGTGCGAAAAAATGAATTCCCGATGTTATATTGCATCTCACCGATAATACCGGTGTCGATAACGACGGAATCCGCATTCAGCCCGTTCATTTGCTCGATGACCGATTCAGCGAATCTCTCCTTTTTATAAAGAGTCGAGCCGATATTCAAGAAATGTATCGGCTGTTGCTCATCACTACTTTTAGCGGCTCTAAAATTGTCGAGTGCTTCATCATAATCATCCTGCTCGAAGTTTTTTATGCCATTCTTTGTTTCGCTCCATTCATCGCCGAAAGCGCTTAAAACAAGAATCATCAAGATTGCCGCTATGTATATTTCCGATTTCATCATATTACCTCGAAGCCTCAATTTATATTTCTATAAGTTGTTTGCGCAATTT
>Ga0272442_10001216_pt1 | contig 39570 bp, 37 predicted proteins | sample SSMForm2O_FD_200262 | JGI IMG/M metagenome (GOLD analysis project Ga0272442, IMG submission 200262) | Marine sediment archaeal communities from Little Sippewissett salt marsh, Falmouth, MA, United States - SSM-Form-2O | ecosystem: Environmental > Aquatic > Marine > Wetlands > Sediment ... | reverse complement strand
CCTGCCAGGATAGTATCAATTTCTCCAGTACTTTCTTTACCTAGGAGAACAAAACCACCATCTAAAGATATTTTCCAAGTTATATCGTCTGCTTCTGCAATTCCAACGTTTCCAATTGTTGAAGTTACTTTCAACATTCCACCGTTAATCCGGTTAATTTTTAAATCAGGTAACTCAATCTGTACCGGATAAGGTTCTGACCATTCACCTATTGAGTCGTTAACATCTTTTGCTCGTACCATTATACTATAATTTCCCGGTTCTGACCAAGAATTAGAAGCAGTAACTTGTTGTCCAGAATCATAAGGTCCAAGCCATTCTGATTGTGTTCCATCGCCCCAATCAAATAGATAGAATATTTGACTCTCTTCAGGGTCAGTCGTTACCGCGGTATAGTCATAATTCTTACCTGGTTTTCCTGCATCACGACCATTTACGGTTGGCGGAAACGGCGGGTAGCTGCTTCCGGTAAAAATTGATACGTTGTAAGGAATCATATTATATCCAGTTACTACTAGCTCTACTCCACCCTCATAAAAAGGCATTTCATTAAAATCAATAATTGCAATACCATCTTCATCTGTATAACCACAACCGATAACTTCATAATCATGTGATAATGAACACAATGCATATTCAACTCCAACAACTTCTAATTCAAATGAAGTTGCTCCTATTTGGATCATTGATTCATGTACAACTGTCATTTCAACTGGTTTTGCAGTTCTTATTTGAATTGATGGGTCTCCAAATAAATGCCATGCATCGGTCTCTCCCTCTCCAGATCCACCATATTGATCATTCATGTGCATACATCCATTTGCATGAATTCCACCAAAAGTATGTTTTATATTATCTATATATGATTCAACAACTAAATCGTTCATTTCATCCTGAGCATCCATAGGTGGATTCCAACTCATACTTTTACTAGAACCAGTAACCACAATAGCACCAGTAGGTTCTCCACCATTTGTTGCTCTTAACCAGGATTCACAAAAACACTCACTGTAATCATCAAATTGACCATTGTTGCATGCAACACTGATAACATATGGTAGCATATTGTCATTTTCTAGGGAATTAATATATGTTGAGCTAAACCCACTTGAACCCCAACTGGTCGCACTACCATGTCCGCAATAATTGGTAATACCTTTTCCATCATTAAGGGATTCTAAGACCATGGTAGCTGTTGGATTTCCCGGTTCATCTTCTCCACCTTGACTACCATCATACAATTCATCAACTTGGTCATAAGTATAATTCATTAGTTTTGATCGAATATTTCTAATGTGTTCATAGTCCATCTCACCATCATCGCCAGGACCTTGAGATGAAGCAACTCCCAAACCTTTTTGATACCAATCTGCATCAATTTGAGGATCCCGCTCATATTCAATGGATCTTTCAATTTGAGTTTCAACTTGTTGTAAATTTTGAGCAGAAAAACGTCCGATAAGTAAATCTGGATAATGATCTTCACCAACAACGTATGAGTAACTAGGGTCTGATGCCATGCTTCCGATGTAGTATGGTGGAACCTGTTCTGCATCCCCGACCAGCAAGACAAAAGTAAGACTATTTTCGCTGTAATAATCTTCTATAAATGTTTTAATTGCGTATTCATCACCTATTGTTGATACATTCACTATCTCAGTTGGAATACCCTTTAAATTTTTCCATTGGACAAATGGAATCATAGCATCCCAGAAGTCATCATAAGTGATTACAAGCATATTTCCTTTTTCTTCTACGGGGCTATATCTACTATTAAAAATTTTATCCGAGTTTATGAAATGTCTTGAATAAATTTGCAAGTAATCAGTATCAAGTATAGAAGGCAATTCATTTCTTTCAATGCAATTGATTAAACTTATTCCATCAGGGTAGACTTCAACTGTTATTTCATTGTAGAAACGTAGTTTTTCTTCATATGGATTGTATTGGAAAGGATTTATCTTAATGACCTGTCCTCTAAAATCACGTATTATATAAGGATCTCTTAATTCAGCTAATGATTCAGGATACCATATATTCTCATTGTATAGTTCACCAAATTCATAAGGTACATCATATGGGTTCACATTTCTCAAAAGATTGCCTTTTGAAGGGATTATCTTGATATTATCGTATTCTTCAAATTCTGATTTGACTATCCTAACATGCATTTCAAGATTGTCAGGAATAATTATACTGCGACAAATATCTGGAAGTTCAGGTTTTCCCTGTTCCAAAATATTAGATTCATCATCCAATTTTATTTCGGTATACTCCTGGCCGTCAATAATAATCTTTTTTGATGAAAATTCATCAATTTTGTAATAAATTGTTATTATATCGCTGTTAGTTTGTACATTAATTCTGATGTTTTGCATATTTTGATTAGATATTTCGTTTATACCGCCTACAGAGCTTATAACACTTGCTCCAATCATTACTAAAATTGTTAATATTGCTATATTTTTCCCTACAAATCTTATTTTCATATTTTATCCCCTAGAATCTCTTTCTTCCACAAGTAGCACAAAAGCCCCTTTTGGTATATTATTATAATATTATGTACTATTTATCTTTTGCCCTAGATTTAATATAAACTAAAAATCTTCAAAAAATAAGTTAAAATAAAAAAAATAAAAAGTTGGGAAATTAGTCCCAAGTTCTTAGAATTAACCACCACCAGGCCTGACTACAATGAAAAACAGGTAAATGTTACCGTTTTGTGATTTCTCGTCTGATACACCAGCGGATACATCTGCTTTAACCGTAACTTTCGTTTTTCCAAAACCTAGTATGAACTTTGAACTGACTGTCTTCTCGCCACCTGAGTATATAGTTTCAGTACCTGTTGATTCTTTGCCAATGAATGCACCACCTTCTAAAGTAATTGTCCAACTGACATCAGTTGCATCAACTGCACCTATGTTCCTAATTGGTGCACTGACTTTAAATAATCCACCAACGATGTTTCCAATTTCCAGCTGTGGACCTTCAACTATACTAATTTCATGAATTGGAGACCATCCACTTTCGGCGTCACTTTCATCCTTTGCAATTACTTTTACATCATAATCTCCACCAGTTGTCCACATTTTAGATGCACTTGCTGTAATTCCAGAGCCATAAGGACCTACCCATCCACTATCTGTTCCGTCGCCCCAGTCGAATTTGTAATATATAAGATCTCCATCTGGATCAGTGGTGTCAGTTGTAAAAGTATATTCTACAGCAGTTACTCCTTCATCTGGTCCATTAGGTTCTGGAGGTGTGTCCGGTGCTGAATTTCCAACTCCAATTCCTGCCCAGATGTTAAAATTAGCATCAAAACCAAGACCTTGTGCTTCTTGCCAACCTGAACCAGATAGGTATAACCAGTCGCCTTTCCCATCAACAGCTGGGCCAGGATCCATTCCAGCAGGATATTGTCCTGCAGCATGCGTTCCCTCAATAGATACCCATAAATCTTCGTCACCGGCAATTGTAACTGGGTCTGATAAATAAATCAAAGTCCAATCATTTTCGTAAGCTTCGAAATCTTCAGAAGTTATTAGATCTCCTGCCTGAGATGATGTTCCTTCACCATAAATCTTAACAGTTCCATCCATAGCAAATGGACCACTGGTCCAATCATGATGGTATTGAACGGCAGATATTTGGCTTCCACCCCAGGCTCCCAATTCTGTTGGTGTAAAACGTGCAGCCCACTCAAAGGTACCCCCAGAAGTAAGACCTAAAGCATTTGCACTTTCGCCATTATCAAAATGTAACCAGTCCTCTGAAGTAAGAATGTTAGCATTTGGATTTCCAGTTGAACCTGAAACATTAAGCCATTTAATCTCTTTTGCTTCTTCAATTTCGTTATTCAATGTCCCTGTTACTGAAGTTACAGTAACGCATAAAAGCATGCATACAAATATGCTTAATATCTTTTTTTTCATATTTATCCTCCCAATAGTTTATTTAATATTAGTATATGAAGTAAGGTATATAAATATTTTGAATAAAATTAAAATCATTATCCATAATTCCATTTCACTACGATTCAAATAAAACAAAAATTCTAAAAAGATAAAAATACAATTAATTAGTAAAAAATTTAAAATTTGAAACGTCCGTTCTATATTTTATTCACAAATTTTAAATAAAAAAAATTATATACTATATTCATAAAAATAAAAAATGGGAGTAAAGAATTATGAAAAATGTGAATATTAAAAAAGCTATAGTTTGTGGAATTTTTATTGTATTTATGACCTCTAGTTTTATTTCATCTAATGCAAACATAATCAATCAAAACATGGACTCGTTAAGGGGAATTGGCACTCGGGGAACACTATACGTTGGTGGAGGCGGCCCAGGAAATTATTCTTATATTCAAGATGCAATAGATGATGCAACTGAAGGAGATATTATTTTTGTTTACAATGGCACCTACTATGAATCTATACTTCTTAATAAATCTAACATAAATTTAATTGGAGAAAATAAAGATAATACAATTATTGACGCTAGTGGGGCAGGCTTAGGAATCGACATCCCAGTTTTTTCTAATAATAATTATGTTTCAGGATTAACAGTTCGAAACACTTCATATACGGGAATATTCTTACATTCTGATTCGACTCATACTTACGGGGCTTGCAATAATAATACAATTTTCGACTGTGTTATACATGATAGCATTGGATTGTCTCACCAAGCTGGTATCAGAATTTATGGAGACAAGTTGGATTGTCAAACAAATTTCAATACCGTTGAAAATTGTATAATTTATAACACTACAACTGGAATTTTGATTGAAGCAAGTGTAACTGCCTTCGCTTCTCATAATTTAATAATTAATTCTTTAATTTTTGATAATGAAAATGGAATCAAACTTTTTGGATATGGAGATGTACAGGAAAATATAATTGTTGATTGTAATATTTTCAACAATAGTGATTATGGAATATATTCTGAAAATATCAATTTAGAAAATTACATTTATCATAATAATTTATTTAATAATAATCAAAATGCTTATGATAATAATTTAACAAATTATTGGTTCAATGCCACACTGGGAGAAGGTAACTATTACGATGATTATACGGGAGAAGATGACGATGGAGATGGAATTGGAGATATCCCTTATGAAATACCTGGTTCTATCAACCAGGATGATTATCCATTAATTAATCCCTGGGGTGAAAATCCACCAATTGCAGATTTTGATTATACAATGGACGATTTAATGATAATTTTTGATGCATCTTCATCTTATGACCGTGATGGAATCATTGTCACATATTCATGGGATTTTGGTGATGGTACCAATGGAACTGATATGAATGTAAATCACACTTATGACGATTATGGAACATACCAAGTGACTCTTACAGTGATTGATGATGATGATAATAGTGGTGACATAACAAAAACTATTGTTATTGAATCCCCTAATCAATCTCCAGGTGCGCCTGATATTACTGGGACAACCAATGGGAAAAAAGGAAAAGAGTATGATTATACATTTATCGCAATAGACCCTGATGAAGATGAGGTAAGATATTTCATTGATTGGGGAGATAATAATACAGAATGGACTGAATATTTTGCCTCAAGCGAGGAGGTTATTGTTAAACACGCATGGGCAGAAAAGGGAACGTACATTATAAAAGCTAGAGCTCAAGATATAAATGGTGCAGATGGTCCAAACTCGACTTTAGAGGTAACAATGCCGAAAAACAAATTCATTGATTATTATTTTAATTTTATCAGTTGGTTGCTAGAACATTTTTCAAATCTTTTTCCATTGATAAGTTATATTCTTGGTCTATAAAAATTCAACAATTTTTTTTCTTTTTTTAATAATTCAACATTTTAAATGATACATTTTTAGGACTATTTGGTTCAATTAAGGGTATTATAACATATTTTATACTCAATTTTTGTCAGTTGAAATCAAACAAATTTTTTTGTTTGATCATATCCTCAATTTTAGAAAATTTATTTATAATTGGTTCTATCCTACCCTCTGAAAAATGATGTTTATCACATAATATTTTTATCACTGCATCTTTGTCAGTTTTTGACCATCTCAGAGAATAATCATCAGTAACCTTAGGATGTAAAAATATTTCACGTATCTCTTTGATTTCTTGTATAGTTGGAGGATCGGAACTTCCTACTGTAGCAAGGGCATTTTCAACATTTCCTGCTTGCTTTATCAATTTCAAACTTTTTTTAGAACCATAACCTTTTACTCCTTCATTATAATCTGTACCAATTAATATCGCCATATCAACCAATTGCTTTTGAATTATGTTTAAAGATTTTAAGACCGGTTTTAATCTAATTAATTCGGGTGTAACTTTCACATAGGATTTTTTATTGGGGAGTTTTCTCCTTCCCGAAGATGTTAAATTTCTGATAAGTATTGGAGTTCCAAACAATAGACAGTCAAAATCTTGTGAGCCAACCGCATAAGCATCACCCTTTTTTACCATATAACTGGCCTGCGCTTCTCCTTCTGAAGGGGCTTTAACATGTGGAATACCAAGTGCATCAAGAAGTTCTATACTTTGTTGAATAATTTCGTCAGTTATACGTGATGTTTGCTGAGCCTTTGAACGAGCTTTTTCAAGATCTCCTTTCTTTAATGCTTCCTCCCAATCCTTCTCTGCTTGTTCCTTTCTTTCTCTTCTTTGTTGTAAAGTTCTAGCTTTCAATTTATGAGGTTCTCCATCAAACACATAGACAGGTTTAATTTTTGCTTCAATTAGATTCGCAGTTCGATAAAACAAGCCTGAAAGATGAGAAGTTATTTGGCCTTTAGAGTCCTTTAACAATGTTCCATCTCTCTGACGAATAATTGCTAAAAATTGATGTAGCACGTTGTGTGCATCTATAGCGATAACCCTGTTTTGCAAATCGTGAATAGTTATTGTTTCCTTTTTAAATAAATCCCCAATGTCAACTCCCATTTGCTCGAATTCTAAAATAAGCTTTTACATTATAGACTTTCCCACAATTTCAACGATAATTTTAAAGAAAGATTCATCATTCTGTTGATGATGAAACGTGATCTTATTTCAATGCTAGATGTTAAGGAGGATTTAGATGATATTATTGATCTTTCAATAAAATTAAAACAAAAATCAAAAAAAGGTGAATCTATAAAATTGTTGAAAGATAAAAATCTGTGTATGATTTTTGAAAAATCAAGTACCAGAACAAGAGTTTCTTTTGAAGTTGGTATAAATTTACTAGGGGGTCATCCAATTTTCTTGAGCGTAAATGACATTCAACTGGGAAGAGGAGAAACAATAGAAGATACGGCATTGGTTCTATCAAGATATGCAGATTTAATTATGTACCGAGCAAAATCAAATGATTCAATGAAGCAGCTGGCACGACATGCAACAATCCCAGTCATAAATGGACTAGATGATAAAGAGCATCCCTGTCAAGTTATTACTGATTTGATGACTATAAAAGAACATAAAGATAATTTAAAAGGGTTGAAATTTGTGTATATAGGGGATGGAAATAACAATATGAGCCATTCCTATCTAATTGGCTGCGGAATTGCTGGCATGGATGTAAAGATAGTTTCCCCCAGAAAATATTTTCCTGATGATTTTTACATCCAGTTAGCTAAAAAATTTGGTGTTAAGGTAGAAATCACAGATGCTGTCAAGAATTCAACAAAAGATGTAGATATAATAGCAACTGATACATGGATTTCTATGGGTGACGAGTCAGAAAAAGAAACTAGACTTAAAGAATTCAAAGGTTATACAATTGATAAAAAATTAATGGATCTTGCAAAAAAAGATGCAATTTTTCTTCACTGTTTACCTGCTTATTACGGATATGAGGTAACCAAAGAAGTTGCACATGGAAAGCAATCAGTTATTTTTGACGAAGCTGAAAACAGATTGTGGGCACAAATAGGGATAATGGTAACTCTTAATAACCAATGAAAATTAAGTTAGAATTCTTTCAAGAAGATTATGATCTTTAGCATACTTTATTTCTTGTGCAATCCTACGTCCTGTAGATAGATTCTCCTGGATCAATTCAGAGTAAGGTGAACCAGAAATATAAGGATTTGTCCCTGCTACGATGCGGGCTGAGATTTCAAATACTTTGAAGGTAAGATCTTCGGTTACAACAGTTTCTAAACAAAATGAACCAATAACTCCACCAAATAGTTCAATTGATTTTTCAACAACTGCTTTTCCCATGTTAAAAACTTGGGGCAACAATGATTCTCTCATTACAATTGGAATATTGCCCGTAACAACGAAGGTAGGATGTATTCCAAGTTCCTCAAGTTCCTGTATTGAACCTAATCTCTGAACCTCGTCAATTGTGGTCTCATCGCGTCTATCCATTGATAATAGTTGCAGACTCCCTTCATTAAGTGGAAAGGCATCATTTTTAATTGGAGAGTAGAAATAGTGTAAATAATAACGAGTGCCCAAAACAAATTCCTGAATGGTATAAGATTTATCCCTTTTTACTCGCCTTAGGAATTCATCGTATGTTTTGGCAATAAAAAATCCTTTACCACCCTTTGCACCATGATATTTTACAATAACAGGTTTGTTTATTTTTTTCGGGTCTTTTATTTCTTGGGGCATTGTTAAACCAGCGCCTTCTAACCATATTCTTTCCTTATCTCTATCTGACTCCCATAAAAGTACGTCTCTGTTTCCAAAGGTAGGCAATTCAAGTTTTAAAAATTCTTTAGCACCCAAATATTCAACAAAAGAACCATGGGGAATAATAATAACGTTTTTATCTCTTAATTCTTCAACATTTTTTGCAATATCTTTATAATTTTCAACATTTAAAAACTCATCTGGTCTTCCAAGCGGAAATGCACTATAATATTTTTGTTTTTCACCAACAGATATACCTAAAGTTTTAAATCCCTCCTTTTTAGCACCATTAAAAATCTGAAGGCTTGTATGAGAACAAACAGTAGCTACAGTCAGCTTTTCTTTATCATAAGATGTAAGCATGTCGTGTATACTTGTTATTGTCATAATATTGACATCCTTACAGCCCTTTAACAAACACCTATATTTTAATGGTTTCGATACTTGATGCTCAAGGGCAATTCCCTTTGATGTTACTAAGATAAAACATTAAAATCGTCTATTATTATCTTGTAAACCACCGATTATCTCCTTACCAAAATCTGTTAATTTGTATAGTTTAATATCATTGTTCTTTCCGCTTGTTATCTGTTCGACAATATTTAGACTGATTAATGATTCATCATCTCTGTATCTTGAATTCATTCCTCTTAGAGCACCAATGACGTTTGTTGGAGTTGTTTTTACATTATAAGCAATTTCTGACGTATAACTCCCACTCGGGCTTATATCGAAAAGATACTCTGCTATTTTCTTCCGTACGTTACTTCTACGAAGTGATCTTACTGCCAGTGGCTTCAAGATATCTTTAGAAGTAACTGTACTTTCTATATCCTGCATCCCATCCACTTAGTTACACATTGTATGTTATATTGTGTTTATAAAACAATCGGTTTAAATTGCTATAATAAAATCACATGTAAAAAAAACGAAACAGATAAATTACTGAAGCTTTATACAAAGTGAAATCTAAAAAAATCAGCTAGGATGGGAAAAAATGTCAATAAAAAAAGAGTTGTTAAATGAACTTACAGAAGGACAATTAAAAGAATTCGCTAAAAATAAAGGCATATGTTTGGAAATGAATTCTGTGAAAAGTAAATATTATAAAAATTGGGACGAGAAGGATAAACTAGTAGATCTAATTGGTGATACTAAGGACTGTACTTTGTCTGAAATTGAGAAGTTTATTGTGGATAATAAATTGTAAAATTTATCATCTACTTTTTTTAACAGATATTTTCTTACAATGTTTTTCAATAGGGCATAAACTACAAAATGGAGAAATTGGAACGCAGATTCTCTGGCCAAATTTTACAAACAAATTGTTAAAATCATTCCAATATTTTTCCGGTAAAATTTTTTTTAGCTCCAACTCTGTTTCTTCAGGCGTTTTTGTTTTGATCCAACCTAGTCGATTCGGAATCCTGTGACAATGGACATCAATAGGTATATAGCCGTGTTTCTTGTGTCCATATACCATAACAATATTTGCTGTTTTCCTCCCTACCCCCTTGATTTTTAATAATTCATCAAATTCCTCGGGAACTTTGCCTGAGTATGATTCAATAATTGTTGATGCTATGTCTTTAATTCTTTTTGCTTTTCTTTTGTAAAAACCAACTGGATAAATTAATGAGACAATATTTTTTTCAGACAATTTTAGAATTTTTTCTGGCGTGTTATTCTCCTTTAATAGTTTAATTGATGCTATTTCAGTTACCTCGTCTTTTGTTCTTAAACTTAGAATACAAGATATCAAGGTTGTAAAAGGAGTATTTAATACATCTTTTTTTAATTTAGATACTACTGGTTCTTCATATTTTTTCAACTCTTTTTTTAATAGAGAAAATATTTCATCAAAATTCTCTATATCCTTCAAAGTTTGCATCATTATTTCCCATCTTTAACCATATATTAAACCGATAAAATAATCTTTTTAGATAACACGTATTCTAATTTTCTTATATTCTGCTGATATCTCTACTTCCCTATGATATTTACTAAAAAAACCTTCAAAAAAAGTTTTAACAAATTTACTAGCTTCAGATACAGATAATATCAGAGTATAGCTATTATCTGAGTCTACGTTGAGTTTATACCAATTTGTTTTTTCTATATATTTTAAAACGTTTTGAATATTTTTCAAACCTTTATCATAATATTCTTTCCAATGTTCAACTCCAATGTTGTATATGTCCTTCCAAAACTTTTCCGAACCTTGATTTATTTCTGAAAATATTGCCTTCCAATGAGCAATATCAATTATTATATGCTCCATATTTGCTAAGAAATCAACATAAATATAGATAGTTTCAAGTGGTATCTTATTTTGCATATCTTCAACATTCTTCAAAGTTTCAAGTGCTCTACGAATAAGATTTGCTTTTGATCCTTTGTATTTAGGTAAATATTGTTTAATTATTTCCACTGATTCGTTGTTTAATGACACACTTAATCTTTCCATGAATTTTCATATCTAAATGCCTTTTTTAAACACAGTGGTGAAAAATGGTGCAATATTATTCGTATTTCGCAATTATTTATTTATAACAGAATAACCGAAATAGGAACCGCAGGTGAAATAATTTGAATCAAGTAATAGTGTGTTTGGAAAAGGAAGGTAAGTATAGATTCGATGTACTGGATATAAGAAGAAAAGAACTGGTTGCTTTAGGTAATGCAATCAAAACTCGTGATGTAAAAAATATATCAAAACATGTTAATAAAGCTCTTGATTCTGGTGCTTCTTTTCATGACATTAAAAAACTTGTAGAGCATATAATAGGAGATAAACGTTTATTACTTACTCTAATAGAACTTCAAAAAGCAATTAGTTTTGGAGAAAGTTCTAGAAAGAATTTCATATCGGTTATAGATGATTGTAGGGAAATGTAATTTTTAAAAAATGATTTTCATTTTTTTAAATAAAAAACGGTGAATATATGATTCAGTCATTTTATGAAAGTGTTTTGGATACAATCGATACAACTGCAAAGAAAATAAATCTTGATGCAGGGATACATAAAATATTAAGACAACCTGAAAGAGAACTAACTGTAAGCATACCAATAGAAAATGATAGGGGAGAAATCGATGTTTTTACTGGTTATAGAGTTCAACATAGCAGTGTTAGAGGACCGTGTAAAGGAGGGATAAGATATCACCCCAATACTAGTATAGACGAAGTGAGAGCTCTGGCCACACTTATGACATTAAAATGTGCGGTTGCAAATGTTCCATTTGGTGGAGCAAAAGGGGGTATACAATGCGATCCAATGATTATGTCAAGAAGAGAAATTCAAAGATTAACAAAAAGATATGCTGCAACGATATTGCCAATAATTGGACCCCGCGTTGATATTCCTGCTCCTGATGTTAATACAAATGAAGAGACAATGGGCTGGATTATGGATGCTGTTAGTATGTATGAAGGAGCAACAGTTCTTGATATTGTTACAGGTAAGCCTTTGGAGCTGGGGGGATCATTGGGAAGAAGAGAAGCAACTGGTATGGGTGTTATGCTAAACACGATGGAAATACTTAAAAAACAAAAAAAAGATCCAAATAAAACAAGGGTTGTTGTTCAGGGTTTTGGTAACGTAGGGGCAATAGCTGCAGAACTTTTAATGGAACAAGGATGCAAGATAATTGCCATAAGTGATGTTTCAGGTGGATTGTATGATGAGGATGGATTAAATATTCCTGATATTAAAACTTCTATTGCTTCAACTCCCCAAGCAAGATTCCTAAAGGACTACACTATAAATAAAAATATAGAGACAATTTCAAATAAAAAATTACTAGAATTAGAAACCGATGTTCTTATTCCTGCAGCTCTAGAAAATCAAATCCATAATGAAAACGCAGATAAAATTAATGCAAAAATAATTGTTGAGGGTGCAAATGGCCCAATCACGATAAAAGGAAATGAAATGTTAACTGAAAAGGATGTTATTGTAATTCCCGATATTTTAGCAAACAGTGGTGGGGTTATCGTATCCTATTTTGAATGGGTTCAAAGTATACAATCATTTTTCTGGGAAATTAAAGAGGTTAATGACAATCTGAAAAAAATCATATTAAAAAGTTTCAATGAAGCTTGGCGGTATTCTAAAAAAGATAGAATCACGATTAGGGAAGCTACTTATAGAATTGCTATTAAGAAGATCGCTAGAGCACTTGAACTTAGAGGGATTTTTCCCTGAGCGTGAAAAAATGGGTCTAGAAAATCTTGATAAAATATTCAAACCAAAAAGTATTGCCGTTATCGGGGCTAGTAATACTGTTGGGTCAGCTGGTTATAGGATTTTCCGAAATTTAATAGGATCTGGATGGGATGGAATTGCCTATCCAGTTAATCCTGGAAAAGAAAGCATCCAAGGCGTTCAAGCTTATGCGAAAGTGAGTGATATACCTCGAGATATTGATCTTGCAATTATTGCAACTCCAGCAAAGACCGTACCTGATGTTTTAGAACAATGTGGAAAAAAAGGAATCAAGGGAATCTTGATAATTTCTGCAGGTTTTAAAGAAGTAGGAGAACAAGGTATAGCTTTAGAAAATGAACTCTTGAAGATTAAAGAAAAATATGGGTTAAGAATTGTCGGGCCAAATTGTGTTGGTTTTATACTTCCATATCTTAACTTAAACGCTACATTCGCAGGATTTATGCCTGAGCAAGGAAATATTGCATTGATTTCCCAGAGTGGTGCAGTATGTGGAGCAATTCTTGATTGGGCTGCTGCTGCAAAAGTGGGTTTCAGTGCATTTGCTTCTGTTGGTTCAATGTTAGATGTTGATTTTGGAGATTTAATTGATTATTTTGGAATGGACATTCATACTAGAAGTATTGTTCTTTATATCGAATCTATTACTGATGCACGAAAATTCATGAGTGCAGCCCGTAGCTTTGCCAGGGCAAAACCAGTTATTGTGATTAAAGCTGGCAGATATAAAGAAGGGGCAAAAGCAGCCTCTTCACATACCGGTGCGCTGGCTGGTGAAGATGTGATTTATGATGCGGCCTTTAAAAGAGCAGGTACCGTTAGAGTGAAAGATATTAGAGATTTATTTAATTGCTCTTCAATATTGGCAAAACAGCCTAGACCCACAGGACCAAATATTGCAATTATTACCAATGCAGGGGGTCCCGGCGTTCTTGCAACTGATTCAATAATAGAAAAGGGAGGTAAAATCGCCAAAATCTCTAAAGAAACAGTGGAAAAACTTAATGAAGTATTGCCAAAACACTGGAGTAAGGCAAATCCTGTTGATATTATTGGAGATAGTGATGAGGATAGGTACCAAAAAGCTATAGAGATATGCCTAGAAGATAACAATGTTGACGGTTTGCTTGTTTTATGTGTTCCACAAGTCATGGCAAATCCAAAGAAACTTGCAGATAGAATCATTGATATATCAAGAAAAACCACAAAACCGATTTTGACTTCATTTATTGGTGAGGAGAGCGTTCATCATGCAAGACAGATTTTAAATAGAAACAACGTTCCATCTTACTCTTCACCAGACGAAGCAGTTGAAGCTTACATGTATTTATATCATTATGCGCGCGGTTTAGCACTTCTTTATGAAACTCCTGAAGAAATAAGTATAGAACCTTCAAAATCTTTCAAATTAATCATTGACAAAATTCTAAAAAATGCTGTAAAAGAAAAAAGAAATGTTCTTACGGAAAATGAAAGTAAGACGTTTCTTGAACTTTATGGTATAAAAACAACAAAGACCTTTGTGGCAGATTCGGAAAAAAAGGCAATAGCACTATCAAAGAAAATCGGATATCCGGTAGTTATGAAAATTCACTCTCCACAAATAACCCATAAAAGTGATGTTAATGGTGTGAAACTCAATTTACAATGTGGTGAAGAAGTCCGGAAATCTTTCCGGGAAATCACTACTTCTGCCAAAGAAAATATGCCTAATGCCAATATTTTAGGAGTTACAATTCAAAAGATGATTTCAAACAAGGGAAGAGAATTAATATTAGGGTCTAAAAAAGATCCAGTTTTTGGTTCGGTGATTCTATTTGGTCTAGGTGGAATATTTACAGAATTTTTTAAGGACAGAGCTATAGGTTTTCCGCCATTAAATCAAGTACTTGCACACAGAATAATTGAACAAACAAAAGCTTATGAACTTTTAAAAGGCTTTCGAGTTTTTAAACCTGTAAACATGAAAAAAGTTGAAGAAACCATGATAAAATTCTCACAACTTATTATAGATCATCCAGAAATTGCAGAGATTGATATTAATCCTTTAATAGTAGATGAAGATGATATTGTGGCAGTTGATGCACGGATTATTATAGATCACGAATCCAAAGATCATCCTCACCTAATCATTAGTCCTTATCCTAGTAAATATAAAAAAACAGTTGAATTAAAAGATGGGACAAAAGTTCTATTAAGACCTATTAAGCCTGAGGATGAAATGCTGTGGCTTGATATGTTTAAAAGTTTTTCAGAGGAAACAATCAGATACCGATTTTTCCGAATAATTAAAGACACACCTCATGAAATGAGAACAAGATTCTGCAACATAGATTATGATAGGGAAATAGGTATTGTCGCTGAAATTGAAGAAAATAATAAGAGAAGGTTTATTGGCGTGACAAGAATAATTATAAATCCAAGCAATAACAATGAAGCAGAATTTGCTCTTGTAGTTAGTGACAAATGGCATCGATTAGGTCTTGGATCTGAGCTTTTAGATTATACCTTTGAAATTGCAAAAGATAAAAATTTGATAAAAATTTATGGAATAGTATTAAAAGACAATCAGCCAATGATTTCATTGTGCCAAGAGAAAGGTTTTGAATTTTTCAATGATGATCCAGGTGAATATAGAATAGAATATGAGTTGAAAAAAAATAAAAAAAATAAGAGTATTGACGAAAATAAAACAATTTCAGTAATTGTATAATAAAACCAATAAAAACTTTGGAAAATAATTAAATAACTTTTCTAACAAAAAAATTTAAAATTTAATTATTATGTAATTCAAATTTCAATAATATAATAAAATAAAAAATATGTTAAAAGAAAATCATAAAAGTATAATCTTTTTGAATAATATTTTATACTAATTAATTATTTATAATATGCTGATGGGATGCAGTATTCGCGAAATATAAATCTTCATAATTTTGAAAATATTCAATTTTTTCAACAATTATAAGTTAGAAGATACAAATGGATGGTGAATTAAGTATTGCACGAACCTGATATTATCAAAACACTAAAAGAAGAAGAAAAATTAGGTAAACTACAGAGCCACCACAGCGACAATGAAGAAACAATAATGACTTTAGAGGAATTAGAAGACAATATTGCCACCGAATCCTACCATTTATCAAAAAATGAGGATATTAATAAAGAATTAGGTATAAATGAGAAGACATTAAATCATGGATTACAAGTAATTTCTGATCTAATGGAAATTATAGACTTTACAGAAAAACTATCAACGAGATTACATGGAGATTTACAAGAGGAGGAAATATTAAATATTATAATAAATGAATTTAAAAAATCAAATAAATACAATGGCAGTATTTTATTATTATCTGAAGAAGGTAATAGCTTAGAGATAACTGGTACGACTAATTATCAAGGACGATTATGTGAAGCAGAGAGAATAACTGGATACACTCTAAAAAATTTTAAAATCCCTCTTGAAAAATCCCATATTTGCAGCCAGATTGTATTTGAAAAAAAGATAGTACAATTTCGCGTTAGTGATTTATTAAATGAGTTATTTCCAAAAAAACTTGCCTCAACTATTGGCACTTTAATAAAGGTTAACAGAAGTATGCATGTTGGAACCCCTTTAATCTGTAATGATGAGGTAATTGGCATTTTTGAAATGAGTTCCACCATGCTTTCAGATTTTTTTGTTCCTTCAGTTAAAAATCTCGGTATTCATATTTCAAGGGCATTTGAACATGCTAAAAATAATATTGAGAATATTAAAAATGAGGCAAAATTGGCTGAATCTGAAAAACTATATAGAGGAATGATTGAGAGAATTCCTTTAGGTATTTTTAGTGTAAATACTAAGGGTATTGTAACATCCTGTAATAATTCCTTTGTTAAAATGGCAGGTTATCCCGAAGAAGAACTAATTGGAAAAAATGTCGTAAATTTTCCAACTCTAAGAAAAAAAGATATGCCTCGTTACTTGAAGATGTTCAAATCAATTATTAAAGGCAATACTCCTAAACCCTTTGAGTTTCAATGGGTACGAAAAGATGGTACTATTTGTGTTGGAGAAATGTACATAAGCCTTATAAAATCAGATGAAAAAATTACTGGCATTCAAGCAATAATAAGAGACATATCAAAGAATAAAGAAACCATTAATAAATTAAAAGAGGCCGAAGAACGTTATGATTCATTGTTTAATAACTCTCCTGATTTGGTGTATGTGTGTGATTTTAAAGGTAATTTTATTGATGCAAATGAAGTAGCCTTAAAACAATTAGGATATTCACGAGAGGAGATTAAATCATTAAAATTCTCATTATTGTTGGACACAAAGCAAGCCCTAAAGGCATTAAAAGTAGTCAGAGACATAAAGAAAAATGGATATCAAAATGAAATTCAAGAATACAAATTGAGACGAAAAAATGGAGAATTTCTATATGTAGAATCGATGGGTTCTTTGATTTATCGTGATGGAAAACCTTATGCCGTTCAAGGAATCGCTAGAGATACTACAGAGAGAAAACTAAATGAAATAAAAATTAAAAATAAGACTGAAGACCTAGAGCTATTAAATTCTGTAAATAGAGCTATCAACAACAATAAAAACTTGGATGAAATATTTAGATTAATATCAGAAGAATCTGGGAAAATTTTTCAATCACTTAATGCAGCAATTTTTTTGATACCAAAAGATAAAAAATCTTTGATAATGAGACAATCTGGGTTGGCAAATAAAGACAAACATTTTCTAAAAAAGCTTGCTGGGATAGATGTTGGAAATATCAAGATTTCATTAAAACAAGATAATATATATTTAGAGACAATTAAAGAAAATAAACCTAGACTTTTTAATGAAAACGAGGAAATATTAAAAACCATAAAAGATGCAACTGAAAACGTAATTCTTAAGAAGTTTGCACCAATAATTGCAAAAAAACTCAAAATAAAGTCAACAATGATGGTTCCACTTACATCTGACCGAGAATCTATTGGATTAATTGATATTTCTAGAGAAACTCCTTTCACTGAAACAGATCTAAACCGTTTTGACAATATTGCAAAACAACTCTCTGTTGCAATTGATAGGGTGATTTTAAAAATAAGAAAGGAGCAAAGTGAGGAAAAATTTATTGATTTGTATGAAAGGTTAAGAGATGGCTCTGCAACTGTAACCTTAAAAGGAAAAATTATCGAATTTAACTCTTCATTCCAAGAAATGCTAGGTTATTCAGAAGAGGAAATTTATCAACTTTCTTATGAAGATATTACTCCAAAGAAATGGCACGAAATAGAATCAAAAATTATCAAAGAGCAAGTAATGACCAGAGGTTATTCTGATTTATATGAAAAGGAATACATCCAAAAAGATGGAAGTATAATACCAGTAGAATTAAATACATATTTACTTCAGGATAATCAAAGAAATCCTACAGGCATGTGGGCAATAATAAGAGATATAACAGAGCGGAAAAAAGCAGAAAAAGATTTGTTGGAATCAAGAGAGCATTTTAGGACATTGTTCAACACCATGATTGACCCCGTAGCAATTGTTGATTCAAAAGGAAAAGTTTTAGAAATCACAGATAAAGTTGGTGAAATAACTGGTTTTGAACGAAGTGAAATGATTGGTAAAAACTTTTTATCCCTAAAAATCGCAACTAAAAAAACAAAAGCAATAATGATTAAAAATTTATTAAAAAGAATGGCAGGATTATACATTCCTCCATATGAAATTGAAATACTAACAAAAGATGGGCGTAAAGTACCTTACGAAATAAATGCTGCAAAAATAGATTATATGGGAAAAAAAGTGGATATGGTTGTTTTCAGAGATATTTCCCAGAGAAAAAAATCCGAAGAAATGATTAAAAAAAGTGAGGAAAAATTTAGGTCAATTTTTGAAAATGTTGATGACATCATAATCAAGATCGATAAATTTGGGAAAATATTAGAGATAAATAAGAAAGTTGAGAAGGTACTAGGTTATAGTAGGGATGATGTCATTGGTAAGAATTTTATGACAATAGGTGCATTAAAACTTAGAGAATCTCATAAAGTTATCAATATGTATCGAGAATCTATAAAAACTAGTAAAATAATTGATAATACCAATACAGGAGATAATATTACCGAATTATCATTAAAACATAAAAATGGACCTGTGATTGATTTTCAAATTAGCTCAACGCCTTTAATAGAAGATGACAAATTTTTAGGGTATTTATGTGTTATGAGAGATGTAACTAAATTGAATGTTGCTCAAAAAGAACTAAGAAAAGCACATGAAGAGCTGAAAGATCTAAACAAAGAATTAGAGCAAAAAGTAAAAGAAAGAACATTTCAAATACAAGAATTATTAAAACAAAAAGACGAGTTTATCAATCAGTTAGGTCATGATCTTAAAAATCCATTAAATCCTTTAATTAATTTATTTCCAATTTTAGAAAAAGATGAAAACAATCCTGAAAGAAAAGAAATGTTTCTTGTAATCAAGAGAAATCTAGATTACATGAAAAATCTTGTTGTAAAAACTATAGAACTGGCTAGATTAAATTCCCCTAATACAAAATTTTCTTTTGAGGAGGTAAATCTTTCAAAAATTATTAATTTGGATATTGAAAAAAATAAAACATTGTTTGATAAAAATAAAATCGAAATCGATAATAGAATAGATGGGGAAATCATTGTAAAAGCTGATAAATTAAGAATTGAAGAATTATTTGATAATCTCTTGATAAACGCTGTCAAATATAGTCCAAAGGGCGGCCTAATAACTATTGATGCAAAAGAAAATGAGGATTTTGTGACAGTATCAGTAAAAGATACTGGAATGGGTATGAATAAAGAACAATTGAGCCATATTTTTGAAGAATTTTACAAAATTGATCAATCACGGCATGATTTTGATAGTAGTGGTTTAGGGCTTCCCATATGCAAACGTGTTGTAGAAAAACATGGAGGAAGAATCTGGGCTGACAGTCCTGGCATAGGCAGGGGAACAACCATGAAATTCACCATCCCATCGGGAGCAAGAAAATAAAATATTTTTATTGAAAATCAAACTTTGATAAAGAATTTTATTATTGAGGGATTAACTTTTCTAAAGCCTTGTAACCTTTAATTGCATCTTTCTTGTGAATTATAAATGTAAGTTCAGTATTGGTTGATACTATTTCAAAAATATTTATATTTTCCCAGGCAACATTTCTTATTATATTAAAAATCACTCCTGGCGTATATAAAAAATCCCTTGAAAATGTCATTGTTAATGATACTAAATTTTCTTCGGTGTTCAATATTTTCTCATTTCTCAATATTTCAAGTGATTTTTTTTTATATCTTTCGTTTGTGACAATACTTAACTCTGTACTACCTTGAATAATATTTAGAATATCTCCTTTGTCAAAGGTTACTATGTCGTATAATTTTTTCAGTCGTTCAATTAATGTTGGAGACCTTGATACAGAAATATCACATATTTTTGTTTTCATAATTATGTCCGATGAATAATCAAATTTTATATGCAGATGTTTTTCTTTTATCCTCTCTGTATATCTTCTTAATGCCATTTCTATAGCATGAGTTTTAACAGGTTTTTCAAGAAGTTCTTCCACTTCAGATTTAATATTTTTTGCAAGGGAACTATAAGATACAATTCCATTGTTCATTGCTTCCTGTATGTAGATTCTTTGATCGATTAATTTTTGGACTATCTGACTTATCGTAACCATTTACAACAATCCTTATATTTTGTGATTATTATCACATTAAGTATTTATATAATCTTTTGTTTAAATTATCACTATGTTAATATGTAATGAATGTGGGAGCATAATTGTCCTAGAAAATTTGGAAGAGGGAATTATAGTTGAATGTCACGAATGCGGAATCGAATTGGAATTAGTTGACAACGTTCTTCAAAATCTACAACTAGGACCTTCTGAAGAATAATGAGGTATAAAGGTAGATAGTTTTGGTGGAAATACTCGATACAACCCTTAGAGAGGGCGAACAAACACCCGGGGTAACCTTCAGTATAAACGAGAAAATAATAATTGCTAGACTTCTTGATGAGTTTGGAGTAGATATTATTGAAGCAGGTCATCCAAAAGTTTCTGCTGATGTATTTCAGGCGGTCAAGGAAATATCAAACCTAGGTTTAAATGCTGAGATTCTTGCACATTGTAGAGCGTTAAAAGAAGATATCGATTGTGCATTGTTATGCGATGTTGATTGGGTTGGGATTTTTTATAGCATTTCAGATGAACGAATGAAAACACATCTAAAAACAAATCTTCTTAAAGCTAAAGAAAAGATTGTTGAAACAATTCAATATGCAAAAGACCATGGTCTAAAAGTAAGATATACACCTGAAGATTCTGTAAGAACTGATTACGAATCATTGCTTTTTGTATGTAAGGAAACTATTACTGCAGGAGCAAATCGCATTAGCATTGCAGATACTGTTGGTGCAATGTCACCTAGCAAAATGTATGAATTATTTTTAAATCTAAAAAAAGATCTAAATATTGAATTAAATGTCCATTGTCACAATGATTTAGGTCTTGCTGTAGCTAATTCCCTTGCAGCTTATGAAGGTGGAGCAAGCCTTATTGATGTAACAGTAAATGGATTGGGGGAAAGAGCAGGTATATCTGGTATTTCAGAAATATGTATTGCTTTAGATACTATATATAAGGAAAAAAATAAATGGAATTTTGAAAAAATTCCTGAAATATCAAACACTGTCTCAAGATTTTCTGGCATCAACATTCCTCCTAATGCCCCTGTTGTTGGAGAAAATGTGTTTATCCACAATGCAGGATTACATGTTGCTGCTGTACTTGCTAATCCTTCATTTTATGAGGTTTTTCCGGCTGAACTTATTGGAAGAAAAAGAACATTTGTATTAGATAAAATGGCAAGTGTTCATACAATAAAGCAAAAATTAAAACAGGTTGGAGTTCCTCTGTGTAAGAAAAATATTTCAAAAGCATACAATTATGCAAAATTAAAAGAAAAAGGGACAATCTCAAATGATGAACTACTTACTTTGTTTATTGAGGAAGATCCTAAAAATATTATTTATCAATAGTAGTAAATCATAATTTGATCATTTTTTAATTCAATTTTTCAGTGTTATTTTACCATATTGTAATTTTTTCAAATTGTTTTTCCACTGCATAAGGTTTAAATAATGTCTCTTGAGAACAATATACACGACAATATTTGTCATAAATTCAGAAATTGCGGTGGAAGGAGAAGTGGAGCGGAAAATTCTCAAAGGCAGGTTTTTCAAGCTTGTATTATTAGTTGTAGTATCAGTATGTATATTCAATACATTCTCAATAAATCTTATAATAAATAGTGCAGATGCAATAGATATTACCAATGATTATGATAATAGTACGTATCTTAGTCTTACCACCCCTGAAGAAGAACCACCTCCACCACCGCCCCCTCCGCCCCCACCACCACCTCCTCCCCCGCCCCCGCCTGTACCCAGTTTCTCAATAGTTTCATACGATCTTCAAAATATGGCAGGACTTTCAAAATTAAATTCACAAATAGATGTTAATAAAGAGTACAAATTTATCACTTGTATAAGTAGTGAAAGTGGATGGGATGAGATTGAATATGTAAATATCAAAGCCTGGTATGATCATGGTAATGATAATGTTAAATATGATGACGACCTGAGTCTTGGCGGAAATATTAAAATGTTCCTACAATATGAAAATACATCTGGGGAAGGACACTTTAATATGTTGTGGCCAGATGACGAGGTAACAAAAGGAGAAATGGCAGAATCAGCTTATATTTTGAATGGAGCAGAGTGTCATAATATTACACTTTCATTCATACCAGGTTTTCAATTCAGGTGTGCCCCAGGTGATGGAAATTGGGATAAAAGAAAAAATGCAATAAATGATATATTCTCATGGAATTTTGAAATTTCTGTTGTAAATAAAGGAGACAATACAACAGGACCAAGAACAATAAAAATTGTCGATGAGTTCGGTGTTAATTCTTACGTAGAAATTGTTAGTACAGGTTTATTAAATATTCATGGTTTACCAGGTGAAAATGCAAGCACTGATTCAAATGTAACAATTAACACTCGATCAAACATAGATTACTCTTTTTCAATTGATATAGAGACTTTACTCCACGAAAAACACCCAACTGCAAACATATCAAATCAAACCATGTGGGTGCGTGGAGGAGATTTAACAAATTATACGAACTTTACAGGTAGAGGACCTATTTATTTCTACGGCTCATCTAATAATTTTGTGAACCCTGATAACAACAATCCAACAAAAGTAATAGATAATGTTGATTACAAAATTAATATTCCAATGGCCCAGATGCCGGGAGATTATTCTGCCCAGATGTATTATGAATTAAAAACAAAAATTTAAAAAAAATTAAAGATTTTTTTAGATCAGCAATCTTCCTTCTTGTTTTTACCAAATTTTCCAACAAGGTATTCTAAATATTTTTGCTCTTCTTCAGATCCAAATTCCATATGGCATTTCCTATTTTTTATTGAATATCGAATCAATTCTTCTCTTTAAATCATCAACATCATATGGTTTTTCAATGTAATCTTCTCCAAGAAATCCACCTGCATTTTTAGCAATATCGTCTGTTCGAGCGGTTAAAAATATAATCGGAATATGTGTCCAAGATTCATTTTCTTTTAACCTTTCAAATACTTGCCAACCATTCATTTCAGGCATCATAATATCTAATAAAATTACATCAGGAATATTATTATTTTTTAATTGATTTAGACACTCTAATCCACTATTTGCAACCATCACATCATATAAATTATCTTTCTCAAGTACAAGTTTTACAGTTGCCGTCTGAGTAGGGTCGTCATCTACTACCAATATCTTTTTATTCATATCTAGTCAACCTTTTAATCATATAATTCAATAAAATTTTTTTTACAAAGTATGAAATAATTACCTCTTTATTATTTTTTTTAAATGTAATTTATAAATAAAATTAGAACCTTTTTACATTATTAAAGTAATTATCTCAAGATTCTTTGTTTTTCCAAATTTTATTATCTTATTTATTAAAAATAGAGACTATATTACAGCTGCATTAAAAAAGCCAAATATATAACCATAATTAAATAACAACAACAATAAACCAAAATATTCATTTGAAATGAGTATTGCTTCCTTGTGTGAATAAAGATTGGGCTCAAATGGATTAAATTTAATTAAAAGCAATAAATCTGAATTAAAAATGTAATATTCGTCATCTGATTTGAGATTTGAAACCAAGCCTATTAATAGAACTGTTTCTAAAGGTGTCTGTTGAATAACTATAGCTCTTGATTCTGACCAATTTGATTCGTAAGATAAAGAATCCTTTGCTTTCACTCGAATCTGATAAACATTTTGCTCAATCCAAGTGTGAGAGGCATTTGCAGTTTGACCTGATGAAAAAGGTCCAATCCAATCACTAAAATTACCATCGCCCCAGTCAAACATGTAGTAAATATCATCCATTTCAGGATCTGTTGTGTTAGTTGTGTAAGTATATTCTTCATCTATATGCCCAACCGCAGGACCATCAGGCATTCTTGGTTGCATAGGTGGCTGGTTTTCAGATTCGGTTTTTAATAACCACATGTCATAAGAGCCATGCCCAAAGGAGTATGTATATCCAGCAACAATATATCCACGATCTGAAGTCAATTGTAATGAATAACCAATGTCGTAACTACTTCCGCCATATGTTCTATTCCATATTTCCATTCCTTTTGAATCAGTTTTTATCAACCATAAATCTGCACTACCTGCACCATAAGAATATGTATATCCCGTAAGTATGTAACCACCATTGATTAATTGTTGGACTGAACACCCTATTTCGCTACTTATCCCACCATATGTTCTATTCCATAATTCTTTGCCATTTCCGTCTGTTTTTACCAGCCAAATATCACTACTTCCATTTCCATAATAAGTAGTATATCCAACAAAAACATATCCGCCATCTTTGGTTTGCTTAACTGTAACCCCGATATTTCCATTAAATGTCTTGTTCCATAGTTCATTACCCTTTCCATCGGTTTTTATTAACCAAATTTTATTTCCACCCCCACCATAAGAATAAGTATAGCCGGTTATAATATAACCCCCGTCAAAGGTTTGTTGGAGTGAATATCCTACATCTCGATAATCAAGTTTACCAAACGTTTTATCCCATATTATTGAGCCGTTTTCATTTGTTTTAATCAACCATACGTCCTCAAGATATTGATATGTGGTAAGTCTTCCAGTAACAATATATCCGCCATCAATTGCTTGTTTTACACAATATCCCATATCACTTCCATTGCCACCGAGTGTTCTATTCCACAAAATTTTGCCATTTTGATCGGTTTTTAACAATAAAAGATCCATCCCTGTTCCTTCACTAGAATATACATAACCTGTAATGATATAACCGTTATCAGATGTTTGCTGAACAGAATAACCAGCTTCACTACTTGCGGTCCCATAGGTTATATTCCACTGTTCCGCTCCATCTGTATCTATTTTAACTAACCATACGTCAATCCCTCCATTTCCATAAGAAGAAGTATAACCTGTTGCAATATAGCCTCCATCATTTGTCTGTTGGACTGAATAAGCTAGATCAACATATTCTCCCCCGTAAGTCATATTCCATTCAATATCTGGGGGAGACATCAAAGCAGATTTTTCTTTAGATTGATTGATTATATAAGTTGTATAATTTTCCTCTTCTACTCTTCCATTGATTATATCTGTTCTACCATTAACCAGGGTTGAAAAAATACTGAACGTAATAAAGAAAATAAATGTTAATAAGGAAACAAATTTACGTATAGTAACTTTCTTCATTATGTAGATTTCCTCCCAAGACACTTTATCTTTTTCAATAAAGCTTTTCATGCGTTTATTTAATGATTTTATATATAAAATATAAATATAAATAATTATCTATTAAATAATATAAGAATTCGATGATATTAAGTTAATATAATATGAAATAGATAAATTTATAATTAAATATAATATTACATTTGTTACATCCCAATGGGAGGAAAAAAATGAATAAAAGAAATATGTATTTAAAAAAAGCTAGCATTTTGCTTATTATAGGTATTTTGGTTTTGTCCACAATATCTGTAAGTGCAAATACAAATAATAACATTAAAGTTGCATCGATATCTGTTTTAGATCATAGTGTCAGTGCAATAAACCTAGAGAAAAAAGAAATAAATTCTGCCAATTCACAGAGTATAAATCGTGGTTTATTATGGGATAATGGTCTACCGGATGAAAGAAACGGATTGTCATGTGTACTTTACTTATCATATCCACTAGATCGAGAATTAGTTGACGATTTTGAAGTACCAGAGCCAGGGTGGATCGTAAATGATGGTCATTTCAGAATTATTACTAACCTAGGTTCGGGACCTGAAGTTTTAAATAAAGTCCGCGTCTTTTTCTATCAAACCATAAGCACATGTGAACCAGATACCACCCGCTATGTTGAACGTGAAGCAACATTCGATGCTTATTTAACAGGAGATACTTACTTCTATAGACCTGAGATTGCAGTTGACTGTGAATTTGAAGGTGTTGAACTTTCACCAGGTAAATGGTGGGTATGTTTCCAGCCCGAGTTAGAGGAGAATTGTTTTTGGCTTACTTCAGAAGATAAGGGCTGCCCGATTTGGTTAAGTTATCCAGACTTAGGTTATCTAAAATGGTCAAGTAGTATGGACGCGTTTGGCACAAATTATGATCTATCATTTCAACTTACTGGTGAAGTGCTTAAAGCTGAGCTTGAAATAAATGGATTAACTGGCGGATTTGGTTTAAGTGCAAATGTCAAAAACATAGGAACAATTCCAGCAGAAAATGTAGTGTGGGAAGTTAAACTAGAAGGAGGTATTATACTGGCTCCATCTGGTGGAGTTAAAACTGGCGGACCATTAAACATACCTGTTGGTGGAGAACAAGCAATAAATGTAATTGCATTTGGTATTGGTGGATTGATATTACCGTTAAATGTAATTATAACCGCTAGTGCAGATAATGCAGATCCTGTCAGTCAAACTGCTCCTTCAAAATTAATTTTGATATTTGTGGATATCTAGGTACCACCTACTCTCCCTTTTTTTTATTTTTAATCATATTTATTCGAAAAAAATTATTAAACTTATCAACCATACGCTTTTGGAATGTACCTCTTTTTCGACACAGAAACCACCGGATTTCCTACTTATCCAACCTCTGATTTCAGAAATTGGCCGAGATTGGTTCAACTTGCATGGATTTTAACTGATGATCAAGGTATAGAACTAGAACGGCACTGCAATATTGTTAAACCTAACGGTTTTAGAATCCCAGAACGAGTCTCAAAAATTCATGGAATAACCACTGAGATTGCACACACCGAAGGAGTTAATTTAGTTCATGTTCTAAGACATTTCTTAATTGGAACAAATAATGCAAATGTATTAGTAGCTCATAATTTCAATTTCGATTATGGAGTCTTAAGAAGCGAGCTATTGCGTAATAATATACCTGATTTTCTAAGAGGATATAAGAGATATTGTACTATGAAATCCAAGCCAATTGTTGATTATTGCATGATATTAAGAGGAGATCAAAAACCAAAATGGCCTAAACTTGAAGAGTTGTATAACCTGTTATTTAATCATAAAATGGAAAATGCTCACAATGCATTGGCAGATACCGAAGCTTGTGTTAGATGTTTTTTTAAATTGAAAGATCTTGGATTAATTTAGAACAATATAATCTAATTTTTAAATAATTAATAGCAATTTTATTTATTCTTTTAATTACCTTTTTATATAGTTAACAATTATATTATGAGGAGATGGGACCAAGAAATTATAATTTACAAAAATTCGTGTTAGTAACATTTACTGTGATTTTAATCATACAATGCATTCCTTTAGTTCATGCAGAGGATTATTACGCAGACATATCTATCAATGTTGATGATTCTGGATTTATAGATATAGAGGGAATTACTAATTATCCAGATTTATTAGTAAAAGATTCTGAAATTTACACTTCCAAAAAACAGAGTTATTGGCTTCTGAATATCACTAAAGAACAAGTTTTTTCTGATTATATTTTTACCCTTACACTCCCTAAAGAATCTTCAATAAATTATATTAAATCAATAGGAACAATAAGAATTGAGGAAGAACTAGGTAATTTGATTGTTAAAGGTTTTGGTCAAAATGAGACCTTATCTATTATAGTTCAATATCAAATAAAAAAGAATTTAGGCTTTCTAGGTGAAATGGATTTTTTTACCACTTTTTTAATTTTTGCAATAGCTGTATTATTTGCAATAATCATATTTACGCTAATTTTTAGAAGGAAAAAATCAAGGACGAGGAGAAAAACAACATTAAAAATTGAAGAAAATAATCTTAAAGGTTTAACTGAAAGACAAAAAAAAATCATGGAGCTCTTAATTACAGTAAATAGAGCAATGACACAAAAAGAAATTCAAGATGAGTTAGAAATCCCAAAAGCCGCAGTTTCAAGAAACTTGCTGGCTTTGGAAATCAAGGATTTAATAGAAAAAGAAAAAATTGGTATGTCAAATTTAATCAAAATTAAAAAAAGGTAATTCTTAGAGGTTGTTTCGGTTTGTTCCGGCATGTTCCGGTTAAATTATATAAGCTGTTTCATCCAATATACAATTAAAAAACTGGGATGGGCCTGGTTTTATGAGGTGTAATAAAATATGAAAAAAATATCAAACATAATGGTTGTATTGGTGCTGATGTTTTCATTGGCGTCAATTGCAATGGCAGATGAAGAACCTGGACAAAATCCTGTAGGCGAAGGACAATCTGGTAATGGACAAAATGAGACATCTGATGGTAATGATACGGGTTTACCTGATTCAAATGAAACTGGTGAGCCTGAAGGAAATGAATCAGAGGAACTAGAGGGTAATGAAACTAATGATGGTTTGGACAATGAAACAGAGGAAGAAATCTGTATAATGAACAACTCTCTGGGAGCAGAAATCCGTCTCTTGCAACTTGAAAAAGCGATTATAAAAAATATAATGAAAGGAGAAAGAGCAGTTGATGTATTAAAAGCACTTGATTATAACACGTCAACTCTTGAAGAGATACTGAGTAAAATGGGTTTTTTACTAGATGAAGTACAAGCAGCGGATCCAGAATCCAATGAATCAGTAAGGATATTTGTTGAACTTAAATACGAGGCAAAAAATCTAACAAAACAATTCAGAGAGACATTGAAGGAATTACTAGATGATACAAAAATAAGGGAACTTAGAGAACGAGTAAGAGAAATGGTTGGAGACGAACTGGAAAACTATAGCAAGAGAATCCGAAACAAAATTAAGCAATTTAATAGAAATCAATTACATAGGCTATATGGAATCATTGGAGAATCCAACTATTCACTGATTGAGGAGTATGAAAATGGTAATGCCTCAATGGAGCAAGTAAGATCGCAAATTAACAAAATGGTAAATCAAATGACAAAAGAGAAGAGGTTCGAAGTTTTTTCCGAGGTGAAAGAAGATAACATCAAGGAGAAAATAAATGGAAAAGCATTTGCTGAAGAGATAAAAGAGCACGGCAAGGGAAAAGGCAAAGGAAAAGGAGACTAAAATAACGTTAAAGGAGAGAGAAAAAATGAATAAGAAGTTTATTTCGATAGCTTTTGTTTTTATCATAATAATATCAGCAGTAATTCTATTTGTTTATTTCAGTCAATCAGATACTGGGGAAAATGGATATGATAACTCTATTGAAACAATAGATGATGAAGACATTCAAGATGAATTCGATGATTTCTTCTTGGGAGAAGACGACGAGGTTGAGATCGGGGAAATGGTTTAAATCATATCATTTCCTTTTTTTATTGATATAAATAAACGATTGTTAAAAATTTAATAAACTATTTAAATAATTTAAAGAATAAATGTTAAATTCCAGAGGTGAGGATAGCATACAAAGTCATATAGAATGGATTGGATACAAAGGTGAAAAAATCCTTTATGTTAATTATTCAGGACTCTTAGATGATGGACTTACCGATGCTACTGATGAAGTTAATAGTTATATAAAAAGTCTAGAAAAAAAAGAAAATCTCATTCTTGTTGATGTTAGAAATAGCAATGCATATGAGGAAATGACAGTTGATGCATTGAAAAAAAACGCATCAATAGTTAAACCATATGCAAAAAAAGTTGCAATTATTGGAGTAACTAAAACACAAGAGGTTATTCTAACTATGGTTAACATGTTTTCTGGATTAGGAATAAAACCTTTTAAAAATATTGATGATGCAAAAAATTGGCTAATAGAATAGAACACTATAGTTGGATAAATATTATATATTTTTATTTTTAAATAAATATATCAAATTAAATTAAAATACTTGCATCTTATTACCCTCTCTATTGAATTAATGAGAGGAAAAGCATGAAAAAGAAAATAATTAGTATTTTATTTTGTACGCTACTAATTACAACAACAATAGCAGTTGCACATACAAATGAAAATAAAAAACAAAAATGTTTTTCTGATTTTTTTACTATTAGTCAGGTTGACTTCTTATTTGATGAAACTCAAAAAGATTCATCTTGGGGGCATATTAGTGTTAAAGTTAAAGATTTTTTAAATTATTATCAAACAAATAAGGGATATCTGAACATGTACTCTTATGAGGGATGGATTGTTCAAAATCAATATATTAATCTGGTTGAAAATATGGACCAACTCTCATTTTATTTTAATTTAGGAGTTGATCCTGGAGAAGACGTTCAAGAAATATCAGCTTACTTGGAATTTTCACCAGAACCGTATGTTGAGTTTCAATCCGGACAACAGAGTGAGTTTCCAGTAGGAACTATCGAATATAATGCAGCTGGTATAGGCGACATTTTGCCTGCTATTCCAGATGAGATAAAACTAATAGAATTTATCCCATCTGGTGACACGTATGATTACACCAAACCCAATCTAAATTCCAATGAAAATGTTCAATGTGCAACAGATCAATGCGGTCCAATGGGTGTTGCAAATAGTCTTCAATACCTAGAGAATCGAAATGCATTTTTTACTGTTCCTCATAATCATGTAATTGGCTTATATGGGGATGATTCGTTAGTAGGACAACTTGATTTTTATATGGGTAGAGATGCTGCAACTCGTACCACCCATGGAGGGGTTATGATTGATGAACTTTTAGAAGGGAAATTCCAATATCTGGCTGATAATGGCTTGGCATTCAACCTTATTCATCGTCACCAAGGTCATGGATATTTTGATATGCCTGCTGGGGATTTTACCCATGCTGGAATCACATCCGAGGATCAAAGTGTAGGTGGTAAAGTTACTTTTGATTGGATCGAAGAGCAGCTTCGAAACTGTGCAGATGTAGAAATAGCAATTAATTGGGGATATGGAGGAGGTCATATGGTTCGCGTTTTTGGTTGCGGAAAAATCTACGGTCAGCCTTATCTAAGATTTAAACATGACCATCTTCAAACTAATAGAGACCTAACTGATTCCGAAGGTCTTGAGGAAGCTCAGATGTTTGTAAATGACTTAGATGGCGATGGAATGATGAATTGGGGTTCAGCAGTAAATGAAATTGTTTTTGCACTTTCAGAATCTGTTACTCCAATAAATATTGTAATAATACTATATCCGTTTCATTTCAATGTAGCTGCAAAGATATTAAACCTCGCAGATTATGATTTTAAAGAGGTAATTTGGTCTATTCAAGCTGAAGGGTTTGTGCCTTTTGGTAAGCAAACTGAAGGTATGACTAGTCTCTTAGCTGGAGAAAAATTAGACGTTCAATCTGGAAGACTACTTGGTTTTGGACCAGTAAAAATAACTGCAACTGTTTCGATCAGAGCATTAGAAGTTAAGACAAAAGTTAAATGTTTCTTGCTTGGACCTATTATATTAGGTATGAAAAATATTTAATAAGCTACTAAAAAAGAGTAATTAAAAGCTCTTTTATCTTTTTTTTAAAAAATTGAATATACTTTTTAAAAATAATAATTAAGAAAAGAAAAAAGGTTAAAAATAGTCAAAATCTGATAAATTGTCAATAACTAATTCAACAATCATTTGTAAAATCTTTTTGATTATTGGAAAACGATCAATTATATTATCTAGAACTTTAAACCATTTGTTTAATGAAATGCTTTCTTCTAATTGATCATCAGCTTCATATGGTTTTTTTACCTCTATTACTGTTTCTCTTACACATTCTTTGTTTGAAAGTTTAAATATTGGTTTTGTGTAATGAATTAGATTTTGTTCAAATAAATATTTACTTGGATTCCATCCAATCATTTTTGAGTTTTCATAATCTACATCACTTGATAGAACCAGCCATATTTTTGCTCCCTCATTTTGATCATTTTCTGATGGTAAATTGCCAGTATCTACAGATTTTGCTATGTATATCTTTCCCTCAAAGTTTACTTTTCCATGTCCTAAGCATATTAAACCTTCACCTGGCCAAGGATCGGGATAGTAAATTAATGTATAATTTACTCCTGAGTCCAAATTGTAACCATAGAACACAAAATCAAATTCTTTTCCAGATGATCTAAATTTCAATTTTCCCCAAGAACCATTACATACGATATCCCAAGTCACAGGGTCTTTTTCATAAAGATGGACGTAGGACACTATAGACTTCTCTTTTTGTTCATCTTGATCGCACGCTTGAGATATATTTACAGCAAAGCCGAGAATAATTATCACTACAATTAATTTATACATCTTCATATTCCATCTTATCCTCATCACTAAAAAAATATTTCTTACTCATTAATTTTATACATTTTGTGACAAATTCAATGAAAAGATATTTGTCTAAAATGACTTAATTGCTTCATTGGTTTCTTTTTTATATTTATAAAAAATTTAATTAAAAATTTAATTTAGATCTATTTAAATGTAAAATCCACCCATATATCATTAAAACCGTCTAAGAGATCATAAGGTTTATACTTAATTAACCAATTGACAAGCTCCTCAGAATTTTTTACACGATAAATTCTTGATGTTCCTTTTTTCTCAACATCAATTATCTTATTTTTCACCAATCGTTCTAGATGATATGATAGTGTTGCAGGTGATATTTTCATCTGTTGTAAAATTTCTTTATGACTGCCCTGATCCTTTTTTAGCAAAAACAAAATAATAATTAGCAAATTATTTTGTCTTAATATCGAAAAATTTTTCTTTTGAATCGATTTAGGTTCCCCAGTAACAACATATCTTTTATAACCTGTATGTGTATCTGATAATATCAAACCATGTTTTTCAAGATATCTTAGATGATATTCTGCTAATGAGACTCGTAATTTTAGGGTTTTTGCAATTTTACTAAGGTGCAAACCAGGATTTTTTTTAACAAGTTCGAATATATTTCTCCGCGTTTCGAGTTCAAGTATATCGTCCATAGAAAATTCACTGCGTTTTTAAAACTGCCATAAATAATAAGAATAAAATCAGCAGATCAAAAACTGCAAACAACGGTATTGATAAAAAATCAATCAATTCGTTCGAAAATATACTCAAACTGAGAAGAAGTCCCTTTATCAGGAAAAATAGAAAGACAATATTTACAAATAAAATCTTTTTATTTTTTGATTTTTGATAAGTTAGTACTGATATTGTCCACAATCCAAAAGAAAATACAGTTAGAAATCCATAAATTATTGAGTTAATTAAGGTTTCATTTAGCATATAACATCACATTTAATATGTCTGATAATATATGTATGAATCTAATATTTTTCGTTATTAGATTCTTCTTCTTAATGTTATAATACCTAAAAAAAGGATTATTGCAATTGCACATGACAAGATATAAGTGATAATAACGTTTATTCCTATACCTAACTCAGTCAAAGCAATATCAGTAATTGATAGGGGAGCAAATGATTGACTTACAACGCCAATTTTCGGATCATGAATGATTTGAGTACCCCGCGGATAAGATAATGCAATATAATTAGTAAGTTCTGGGCCATTACTTCCTATATTTTCCTCCTTAAAAATAGTCGCTTGAACTGATTGATTGACCCCATCAACAATTGCAGTATTCAACCATGAAAAAAATCCACTATAATTCATTGAGCTGATATTAATAGCAGATTCATTACTTGCAAATCCATTTTTTTCATCAAAAGATTCGGACTCTATTCCAAGATCATGATCAGTAATAATCTCAAGAAGTAATGCAAGTTGCGTTGTGTTTTCAACATAAGGATAATGTTGGATTATAAAATCTATTTTCATCTCTGATGGGGTAATTAATTGTTTATAACAAGTTGTGAAATTATCTGAGATTACCATATTCATAGTAAAAACATTATCAACAGTATGAGTTTCTGCCCTAACTATACTTTCGCCTGATGATAAAGTCTCATTGTTGTATGTTAGATTTGTGAAATCCACTGAATTAAAATCGTATTTACTAACAATTACATCGGTAGGATCATATCTGCTGTTGTTGTTTCCATCCTCAAATTCAACAATTTCCTTTAAAATAATTTTAAATTTAAGTTGAATGTTTGACTCATTGCTTGATGGCATATATTCAAGTTTTAATGATGGTTCAGGATCTGATGCAAAATTTATTTCAAATGCATCGGTAGAATTGTTTAAATTCCATTGAGATCTGACGCGATACTGCCTTTGGCCTCCGGCATGGTTCATTTTTCTATTTTGATATCTGTTTTGCTTTTGGTCACATCCATTTTGACTACCATTACCTTGATTTTGATTATGTTGTTGGCCATTATTTGGTCCAGAACCTCCTTCCCCTTGTTTTCCTTTCCCTTGCTGATTACCGGATCCTGATGATTCATTTGGTTGATTTGGTTCTGGATCTGGAGAATTATTCCCTTCACCAGTATTTTCACCCCCTTCTCCACTTTGTTTGCCCTCTTGAGCAACAACTGGTAATGTTATTGAAATAATCATGAAAAAGCAAATTAATATTATTATCAAACTTTTTGTTTGATTATTACGACAAATCATATGATTTCACCAATATAATTTTATCTTCTATAGCTTAAATATGTTTTTGGAAATTTTTCGAAGTTTGATTTCCCAATTTTAATTGTACACTTAAGTATAAATTCTTCATTTTTATTATTTCAAAACTACAAGGTTAAATAAAACAAAACGGAGGGTATTTTCCCTCCATTAAAAATTTTATATCAATTTTATGGCTTGTTATGACCGTGTCGCCAACGCCATTCGTGTTGAGCTGCCCAAATAGGTTGGCCTGGTTCTCTATAAACTTCTCCATTTATTGTAAAAACACTCATCCAATCCTGTGCTTGATAGTGCCCTTCAACAGTAACTGTGGAATCTACTAAGCCAAGAAGCTCATCAATTATTAATTCATATTCTCCATCATTGTCAAAATCTACCGCAGAGATTGCTGATGTTATGTACCAATTAGGGCCAAAATGTAATTCAACGGTTTCGATGTAAAAGTTAGTTCCATCATATGTCATAATTCCGGTAAGTTCTGAAAGGTTACATCCACCTTGGCAAGCACCTAACATGTCACGAATTCGATTCATTATTTGCTGCATTATACCATTGCCACCAGGTAGTGGCTGGTTGTTTTCACCTGCTTTTTCGGCTGTAACTGCAACAACTCCCCCTACTAAAAAGAGTGCTGCAATTGCAATTACAAATATTTTTCCTTTCATATTATTATCTCCTATTTTTTATTACCACTCAACTCCGCTTCTTTGTTGTTGTTCATTACCCGGAAATTCACCATCATCATATGGGTTGTCGTTATTATCAGAATAATTTCCATCATCTTCCCCATTGGTGTTGTGGTTGTGGTCTTGACTATTTGCGACTATTGTTCCACTAAATATTGCTAATACTAGCAGAACACCCAACAATATTGTTATCTTCCTTTTCATAATCTCAACGATTGATATGTTATTATTGATTGTTATAAATAGATTCTTGGAAATTTTTCGAATAAGTAATAAAAATCACGTTAATATTTCAATTAATCATTTAATTCAACCCTTTATTACAACAATTTTACTGTATATTGAAAATTTCAATTAAAAATAATGAAATAATCAAATCGGTGTTAGATTTTTTATTCATCCAGTTCATCTTGAAGAGCAATGATCATTTCAGTTAAAACTTCCTCAAGATTTTTATGGCGATATTCTTTTATAGTATCATTAGACAAATGAACTCTTACAACAAAGTCCTCACCATCTTTTATTATTTCAATATTACACACAGGGTCCATAAGCAATTAACACGAATCTAAAAGAGATATTTATATTTTTAAGTTTAATCAAATTCAAAATAATAAAATCCTTTTTTATATACTACATTTAAATTACTTATTTAATCTTCAAAATATAATAGATTGACTCGAAGATTTTCTATTAAGTATTTTTTAAAACGTTATTTGCTCACAGTTGTTTATATTTATTAGCCAGATATGCATAAAAAGTAACCCATTTGTTAGTTTCATTTCTTTTACCGATTTTCCAAGGGGATTGTGTAGGTGTCCAATCTAGAATATACTTACCATCAATACTTTGTCTGCTTTCTAATAGTTTCCATGCCGATTCAAGTCTTTCCTCATTTCCATAACCCATTTTAGCTAATGAATATAGAATTTCAAAAAGATTTACCCTCCAAGTAATTGGAAAAGAAAAACGTAGAATATCCTTATTTACAAATTCATTAAGATTATTGTTTTTGAATATGCCATTTCTTTTTAGAAAATAATTAATAAGGTGTTGACACCTTTTTTGTTTCCATAAATTAGGGAAATATGAAAAGGCAAGCAATACTTTTACACTACCTCTAACACAACTTTTTACCGGTTTTGTTTTGTATTTTCCTTCATGCATATCACAAAGATATCCGCCATCAGGTCTTTTTGTTTCCATTAAGAGATTTATACTCTTTTTTATCCGATTGTCGTCCTTATAACCTAGCATTACAAAGGTACGAATATTAAAGCTTAATAAACAAGAGAAATGATTCCAAAAATCCCCATCATTTTTTTGTAGATTCATATATCTTTCAGCTGCTTTTTTAACTAAAGAATGACTTTTATCTAAACCTAGCTCAGCTAAATAGGATAGACAATAATGGGTTGTTGCAAAAGCACCATACTCAACACCTTTGCCGAGTATTTCTTTTGTTCGAGGATTCATTTGCAGCCAATAGCCTTCAGGATGCATTAGGTTTAGAATTGTTGTAACTGGTTGATATTCCAAGATTTCCTTTTTGCATCGTTGAACTTCTGAATCATCCAGTGGTTTATCTAATAGATCAACGAGAGTTCTAAATCTAATGGAGGGATTAACAGGTTCAAGTAACCATTTGATATTTTTCTCAAATTTCATAATATTACGTATTTTGGTAAAATTAACATATTATTAATTCATTGCTTCTTAAAATCAATATTTGCAAGGGATGCAACATACTCTATTGATTTTTCAAATATTTCTTGATCGTTTAAGTACTCCTCTGATTTCTCTCTAGTAATTAAGATCCATTCTCTCATTTTTCTTCCCATGGGTCTAAAAGGTTCTATTCCCTCTTTTTTTATTAATTCATTTATTAAGGATTCGGGGACTTTTATACAGACGCCCTCCATGAACAAAGAAGCGAACAACTTCCCTCCAATATAATATGCAGGATGACCGTACATCTTACCTGGCTTGACTATAGGTATATCTAATAGAAATGAGTCAAGGACTTTTTTATGCTCAATTCTGTATTGTGCTTTTACCAATTTATCACTTTTTTTTAGATTATGAAAAGAACTTATAATTAAATTCCTCAAATATAACCTCAGAATTCAACAGGTTTTTTAAAGTATTTGGTTATGTTAATTTTATTGTAAAGGAATGTGAGGAGAATGGAAAATATTGGATTTGTAGAAAAAATAAAAGGTTTTTTATTCAGTCCAACAGAGACTTTTAAGAAATTAAAAGAAGAGTCTTTAAGCGACAGTCTAAAATATTTTGTAATTTTGTTATTTATTCAATCTCTTCTAAATGCTATTGTTTTAACATACTTGTTAGAAACGGTTTGGGGATTTTTAGCATCTATATACAAAAATATTCCAGGTTTTGAGGCTATTTATGCTGGCGGTTCAACAACGTTCTTTATCTTGCTGTTTGTCATCTTTCTTGTACTTGGGCTCATTGGAATATTTATTAGTGGTGCTATTATCCATTTAGGTGTGTTATTATTTGGTGGAAAAAGAGGCTATAAAGAAACTATAAAAGCTATAATATATGGTGGCACACCAGGATATCTTTTTGGGTGGATACCGTTTTTATCTATAATTTTTGCATTATGGGCGTTTATCCTTGAAATATTTGGAATAAAAGAATTTCAAGATTTGTCAACTGGTAAAGCTATTGCTGCAATTTTGTTGCCGATTATAATAATATTTGGTGTCATTATGGTTATTATTGTCTTGTTTATGTTTGTATATGTAACCCATATGGTTGGAGGAACTTTGTAAAAAACACGTATCCTTGATAAGAAGAAATATATGCAAATGTTTATTGAAGAAAGTAAAAATAAAAATTGGTTTAAAATTTTCCGAATCTTCAAAAATTATTTTAATTATTAAACCAAAAAATATTAGATGTCATAATTGATACACTTCTCTGAGGATGCGCAGTATGAAAAATATTTTGGAAAAAGTTGATCAAAATGCAGGTAAAGTATGGAGAACTCTAGATGAATATGGTCCCTGTAACCAAAATAAATTAATGAAAATTACAAAACTAAATAATGAAGAGTTCTATGCTGCTGTGGGCTGGTTGGCTTGTGAGAATAAGATATACAATGATGGCACTTTGTATAAACTTGGAGATACAAATTTGGTAGAAAAAATCGGTCCAAATGCTGGAAAAATTTGGACGATGCTTAATGAATGGGGAAAAGTTGATGCACCCAATATTTCCAAAATAACTGGATTGACAGAAAAGGATACTTCTTACGCTCTAGGTTGGCTTGCTCAAGAAGGAAAGATAAATGTAAGGAAAGTAAAACCAACTAAATATCAAATAATATATGAACTGAAATAAAAAAATTTAAAATTACAGAGTCAGCAAAAGAAAGCAAAGGATTTAAAATGATTCTTTTCTAAATTTGAAATTTAACTATCAATATAATTAAAAAAAATTGTTGATTTTTCTTTTTAAAGTCTTACCTAAACGTGCATTCACATAAAATAACATTGGATTTTGTTTTAGTTAAATAAATAACGCTGGGGAAGGGATTTGAACCCTTGCGGTGAAAAGCACCAATAGCTCTCGAGGCTACCGCTTTGGTCCGGGCTTAGCTACCCCAGCAACAGATACAATTTGTCAAAAGTTTAATCTAAGGTGTTTTTATATGGGTATCGATTCGATGAAGGTATTTGTAGAAATAAAACCAGATAATGTTATTAAAGAAATCGAAATTAAATCTGGCTCTAAAATAAACGATTTAATAAAAAAAATTAATCTTAAACCGGATATGCTGATTGTATTAAATGATAGCGTGCCCATTCCAGTTGACGAAAATCTAATAGATGGACAAAGAT